>Ga0209390_10000914_pt1 | contig 58480 bp, 53 predicted proteins | sample BON01_FD_187212 | JGI IMG/M metagenome (GOLD analysis project Ga0209390, IMG submission 187212) | Freshwater microbial communities from Lake Bonney liftoff mats and glacier meltwater in Antarctica - BON-01 (SPAdes) (version 2) | ecosystem: Environmental > Aquatic > Freshwater > Ice > Glacier...
ACGGGCGTTCAGTGTCGACGGGTCACGCGACGCCGCCGACTGGTCGGCCAACAACCTCGGTATCAGCCGCAAAGCCGCCAACGACCGCCTCCGGTTGGGTCGCGACCTGGCCGAGCTGCCCAACCTGCAACAGGCCGCCGCGTCGGGTGAGCTGACCGCCGACCAAGCCCACCCGGCCGTCGAGTTGGCCAAGGTGGCGGGCACCGACACCGGGTGGGCCACCCAGGCCCCGCATCTCCCGGTCGGGGTGCTGGCCCGCCACGCCGCCAAATCCCGGCGGCCCAGTGCGGCCGACCGGCGCGCCGCCCACGCCGCCCGCCACCTCCACACCTGGATCGAAGGATTGGAGATGCGCTTCCGCGGGTCGCTACCCACCGACGAAGGCGCCCGCCTGCTCACCGCCGTCGAGCGGGCCATACCCGAACGCGACCCCCACACCGACACGGGCGCCACCCCCGACCAGCGGCGCGCCGACGGGCTCGCCGCCCTCGCCGCAGCCAACCTCGCCGCCGACTCCGACCCCGACCGCGCCACCGTCGTCGCCATCATCGAACTCGCCGCGATCTGCGACGACGACCCCACCGCCACCGCCGAACTCGAAACCAGCCAACCCCTCGCCACCGAAACCGCCCGCCGGCTGCTCTGCGACGCCCGCATCCAGATCGTCGTCCAAGACCGAACCGGTGTCGCCGTCGGCGTCGGTGCCACCGCCCGCGTCGTCACCCCCGCCATGCGACGAGTACTCATGCGCCGCGACGGCCGCTGCCGCTTCGGGCCGTGCACCAACACCCGATACCTCCACGCCCACCACATCACCCCGTGGCCCTCACCCACCGACGCCGGCAACCTCACCCTGGTCTGCTGGCACCACCACCACACCATCCACGAAGGCGGCTGGACACTCACCGGTGACCCCAACCACGCCCTCCACGCCACCAACCCCACCGGCACCAAAACCGCCACCAGCCACCCCCAAAACTGGCACCCACCCGGCACCGACCCACCCGGCCTGCTCCCACCCGGCCTGCTCCCACCCGGCCTGCTCCCACCCCCACCCGCAACCACTCACCCGATGCCCCATGAGCAATCCCCGCCCGCCCGTTCACCGGCCCACCCCGCCCGCCCGCCGCCGCGAGTTCCTTCCCGCAGCGCCGACGCCCCAACCCCGGGTCGAGCCCACCCTGACCCGGCGCACGAACCCGCCCTCCTCTTCGCCGCCGACACGAGCTGATCGGCCACGCCCGAGGGCGAGGGGCTCGGGGCGGTCGGACAGTCCGGTCAGAGCGGTCGCACAGCCCGGTCCGAGCGGGTCGGGCAGCCCGGTCGGAAGGGTCGCTCCGTCCGGTCAAAGTGTTCGCAAATCCCGGTCAGAGTGGGCGGGCGATGCTGAGCTCGTGACCGGCGGGGTCGGGGATGTGGAAGTAGCGCTCGCCCCACGGCGCGTTCGACGGCGCCATCGCCGGCGAATAACCGGCCGCCAGAGCACGGGCGTACACGGCGTCGACGTCGTCGACCCACACGATGGTGCGGCCCCACACCGGCGTCAGCGCCACCCATGCGGCATCGAACTGCAGGTTGAGGAAGCTCGTGGGCCCCACCCGGAAGCTGGTGAAGTCGGCATCGGAGCCCCCGTAGGCCCGCTCGAACCCCAGGGCCTCGTAGAACGCCACCGACGCCGCCATGTCGGCAGTGACGAGGGTGACGGCCGACAACGAACGCACCGGCGACGACGGAGGCGGATCGGTGTCCATCGGCTCAGGCTGGCACACGGGCGACCGACCCCCGTCACAGTGGCTACGGTCTCTCGGTGCCCATTCCCGACCCGATCGTCAACACGGCTCGCGACCTCACGTCGAGGGCGATCCAGACGGCGTGGCAACTCGCCCGCGACTGGGGCAAGGTCCGCGCCGGCTCACGTGAGGCCGGCCGCTTCGCTTCGTTCGGGCAAGGCAGCTCCATCGCCTTCCCACCCGGTGACGTGATCGGCCCGCAGGCCGTGCGCATCGGATCGATGTGTGCCATCGGGGCGGAGGTCTCCATCGCCGCTGGTTTCCCGGCTCAGGACTTCCCCGACGTGTGCGACCCGGTCATCACCATCGGTGACCGCTGCAGCATCGGTCGCGGCGGCTACCTGGTCGGGCTCGGTTCCATCGTCCTCGAGGAGGCCGTCACCATCGCCCCCAACGTGTACATCACCGATCACAACCACACCTACGCCGACCGGTGGCTGCCCATCGGCCAGCAGTGGCCCGAGCAGGCCGACGTGCGCATCGGCGAAGGGTGTTGGCTGGGCACCGGCGTGATCGTGCTCCCGGGCACCACCATCGGCCATCACGTCACCGTGGCCGGCGGGGCCGTCGTGCGCGGCGACATACCGCCCTACAGCGTCATCGCCGGCGTACCGGCCAAAGTGGTGCGCCAGTGGACCGAAGCCGACGGCTGGGTGCCACCTCTGCCCCACGACATCCCCGTACCCCCCGGCTGGCCCGTCGGCACACCCCCGGCCCCGTAGCGCCGGTCCCGGGTCAACCAGCCCGATCGGCGGACAGCGCCGGGGCCAGCAGATCGGCGATGACCCGGGTGACCCGGTCGAGCTGATCGGCGGTGCGGCGGTAGACGTCGAGCGGTTCGCCCACCGGGTCGGCCACCTCGTCGACGTAGCGCCCGATCGGGCGTCCCTCCGGCCGCTCGGCGGCCACCGCAACCGTCCAGTCGCGCACGGCGCGACCCGGTGGGACCGGCCCCACCCGGGTGCCGAGGCGAGCCAGCTCACCGATGACGAACGCCCGGTCGACGGCGGTGGGATCGTGATTGAGCACCCCGCTCACGTGGTCGCGCGTCATGCCCAGCACCACGTCGGCCCCGACCGCCAAGCCCGCGTCGAGGCGACGGCTCTGGTGATGCGACAGGTCGAGGCCCCGTTCGGCCATCACCGCCACCGAGTTCTCCGTGGCCGGGCCACCCCACCCCAACGTGCCCGCCGAGTGCACCCGAGCCGGCACCCCTCGCTCGGCGAGGTGGTGGGCGAGCAGCACCATGGCCATCGGGGAGCGGCAGGTGTTGCCGGAGCAAACCATCAGGACATCGATGCTCGCGATCGTAGGAGGGCGTCGCGGCACCGTCGCTCAGCCCTCGAAGGCGGGAGAGATGGTGAGCGCGGTATCGGTCTCGACCCGCTCGGTGGCCTCGATCTGTTCGGCGCGGCTGGTGGGGGGACGCTGGGAGAGAACGAAGCGCACCGCCACGATCGAAAGGGCGGCGATCCCGATGCCGATCGCGTAGAACCACCCGTAGCCGCCGAGGGCGGTGGCGGTGACGGCGATGCTGATGCCCGCGGCGCCACCGAGCTGAGAGGTCATGCGCATCGTGGCCATGCCCACGCCGAAGAACTCGGGCTGCAACGCGTTGCCCGCGGCCGACGCGGTGGCCGGGCGCATCATGCCGTGGGCCAGGCCCATGATCACCAACCCGACCACGAAGACCGGCAGCGACTCCATCAGGAAGCCGACGAGGAAGAGGCCCATCGCCGCGGTCATGGCCACGGCGCCGATGGTGGCGCCGGCCCGCTCGCCGATGCGCACCGCGACCCGCCCGCCCACCGGCGACCCGACGGCCATACCCAGCGGCAACGGCAGCATGAGGAACGACGTCGACACCACGTTCGTGTCGAACAGCGACGTGAGCAGCAGCGGCGCCATGAAGAACGCCCCGTTGCCGGCGCAGATCGACAGCACCTCGGCACTCACCGGCGCGGCGAAACGGCGGGACCGGAACAGCCCGGGCGGGAGCAGCGGGTCGCTGGTGCGGCCCTCGGCCCGCACGAACGACACGACGGCGATCGGGAAGATCAACGCCGCGACCCAGATCGACGGATGGCCCCAACCCCACGCCGCGGCGCGATCGAAGAAGTACAGCACCGAGCCGCTGGCGATCATGAGGCTGATCCCGCCCACGACATCGAATCCCACCTTCTCGGCGAGGGGAGTCTCGCGAAGCCAGCGGACACAGAACGGGAAGAAGGCGGCGGCCAGCAGGACCTGCATCACGAACACGCCCCGCCATCCCAGGGCGGCCACGAGCAGGCCGCCGAACATGAGCCCGAGCGCCGGAGAGAAGGCCGTGACCCCGGACCACGCCCCGAGCGCCTTCGGTCGGTCCTTGGGGGCGAAGGCGGCCATGATCAGGGCGATGGCGGTGGGAGTGGTCGCCACCCCAGCGGTCTGGCTCAGGGTGCGGAACAGGATGAGGGACCACGCATCCCACGCCACCACCGTGAGCGCCGCGGTGATGATGCTGAGCCCGAGGCCCCAGAGGAAGACCTTCCGGTGGCCGAACAGGTCACCCAGACGCCCGAAGGTGGGGAGCAGCACCGAGGACACGAGCAGCGGGAGGGTGATGACCCAGGACAGGGTCGAGGCGTCGGTGCCGAGGTCGGCGGCAATGGTCGGCAGGGCCGCGACCAGGATCACCGACGGCCAGGCCACGACGAAGATGCCCATCAGCGTCGACCACAGGGTGCGGCGCTGTTGCTGAAGATCCACGACCCGACACCCTACGGTAGTGCGCCCTAACGAATATTTGGTTGGTTGTGACGCCGGGCCACCCGACCTGGGACACTGCCCGGATGCAGAGAGGAGACCCGTGACATCCCCCACCCACAACCCCACGATCACCCCGCCGATCGCAGTCGTGGCGGGCACCACCGCCGCCGCCACGGGGCTCATCACCCGCCTGGCCGACCGAGGGCACACCGTCGGCCATGTCGACCCGGGCACCGCCGTCGATCCCCGCGCCTCGTTCGATGCCGCGTTCGACGTCGTGGCCGAGCAGATCGGGGTGCCGGAAGTGGTGGTGCTGGCCCATCTCGACCCGGCCGCCGCCACCGCCGGGCCACTGATCGAACTCGACCCCGAGACGTGGGACGCGGCCGGCGAGCGCTCGATCCGGGTGGCGCTGCAACTGCTCCAGGCCGCCCACCGCCACCTTCCCGATGGCGGTCGGGTCGTGGTGGTGTTGCCGTCGGTGGCCACCATCGGCGTACCCGGCCTGGTGCCCATGTGCACCGCGGTCGAGGCCATCCGGGTGATGGCCAAGGTGGCCGCCCGCCGATGGGGCGGCCGGGGCATCACCGTGAACGTGGTGCTCGTGCCTCTCGACGCCTTCCTGGGTGAGGCCACCCCCGCCGGCGCCGCCGTGCCGTCGCTGGGCCTGGCCTCACTGGGGGAACGAGACGCCCTCGACGACGCCGCCGGCCTGGTGCTCATGCTGGCCGGACCCGACGGGACCGCCCTCACCGGCGCCACCCTCGGCGCTGACGCCGGCACGGTGATGGTCCCGTGACCGACCAGACCGATCCGGAAGCCGGGCCGCCGAGCCCCGTTGCCCCGAGCCCCGTTGCCCCGAGCCCCACCGAGCTCGGGATCGGTGGCCTGCTCGCCGGCCGGGTGGTGCTGGTCACCGGCGCCGCCGCCGGGGTGGGCCGGGGGGTCGCCCTGGCCGCCGCCGCCGCCGGAGCCACGGTGGGCATCGGGGTCCGCCGTCCCGAGGGCGGTCACGCGATCGCGGCCGAGATCGAAGCCTTCGGTGGGCCACCGGCGATGGTGCTGCGCGGCGACGTGACCGACCCCGCTCAGGTGGTCGGGTCGGTCGAGACCCTCGTGGCCGCCCACGGTCGTCTCGATGCGGTCGTCCACAACGCCACCAGCAACCGCTCCAGCGAACCGGTCGATCTCGAGACCGCCGACCTCGACCTGTGGCACGAGCACGCCGACGTGGCCCTCACCGCCTCGTACCGCCTGGCCGTGGCCGCCCACCACCACCTCAAGGCGTCGGGTGGCAGCTACGTGATCATGGTGTCGCCCGCCGGTATCGACGCCTCCGGGCCGCTCGGCTTCTACAGCGCAGTGAAGGCCGGCCAACGCGGCTTCGTGAAGGCCCTCGCTCGCGAGTGGGGGCCCGACAGCATCCGGGTGAACGGGGTTGCCCCGCTGGCCGTCACCCCCGCCCTCGAGAACCGGTTCACCGTCGACCCGTCGATGCGCGAACGCCTACGGGCGCTCATCCCCCTCGGCTGGTTCGGCGACCCCGCCGCCGACATCGGCCCCCCCACCGTGTTCTTGTGCAGCGACGCCGCCCGGTACGTCACCGGCCAGACCCTCGTGGTGAGCGGTGGTCGTTTCACTGCGCTGTGACCTCAGGCATGCCTAGGCTGAGCACCGTGGGGGGCACGACATCGTCGACTCGACGCGGCCGGGGAACGTCCCGCGCCGCCAGCGACGCCGCCGTCTCCGAGCGCCGCGCCGAGATCCTGTCAGTCGCCGCCGATATCTTCGCCCGCAAGGGGTACATGAACACCACCGTGCGCGAGATCGCCGACGCGTCGGGCATCCTCGCCGGGAGCCTCTACCACCACTTCGACTCGAAGGAGGCCATGGTCGACGAGATCCTCTCGACCTTCCTTGCCTCTCTCGTCGCCCAGTACGACGCGGTGATCGCCGCCGCCGACGATCCCCACACCACCCTCCGCAACCTGGTGCACACGCTGTTCCACGGGCTCAGCGAGCACCGGGCCGCCATCACCCTCACCCACAACGACAGCTACTATCTCGAGCAGATCCCCCGCTTCGCCTACCTCCAGGACACCAAGATCCAGGTCGAGCAGTTGTGGGTGGCAGAACTGCGCCGGGGGATGGCCACCGGAGCCTTCCGCGCCGATCTCGACCCGGCGCTGGTGTGGGTCTTCATCAAGGGCGCGGCCTGGGCCGCGGTCCAGTACGTCAGCGACGGCGGATCGGAGTCCAGCGACGCCATCGCTGACACCCACCTGGATGTGCTCCTCCACGGCATCCGGGCGTGACGCCCGGCCTGACCCGATCACGGATACTGGAATCCTAGATCACCTTGCCTAACATGGCCGGGTGAGCACCGACCCCCTCTCCCCGTGCATCATCGGCGTCGCCCAGCGGACCTGGCGCCACGGCCCCGCCCCCGAACCGCTCGACATGTGGGCCGATATGGCCCGGGTCGCCGAATCCGACACGGGGGCCTCGGCTCTGCTCGGCTCGGTCGACGACGTGTCGGTGGTGCACTGCGCCACGTGGGACTACGACGACGCCCCTGGGCGCCTCGCCCAACGCCTCGGGCTCGGCCCTGGCGCCCGCACCCTCTCGATCCTGGCCGGCACCTCGCACCAGCGGATGATCGACGCCGCCGCCGAGCGGCTCGTGACGGGAGAGGCCACCGTGGCCCTCGTGGCCGGCGGGGAGGCCCTGGCCACCAAGAAGCGGCTGGCGACGACCGGTGAGCCCCTCCCGTTCAGCTTCCCCCACCCGAACCCCGAGTTCCCGATCAAGTTCGAAGAGTGGTTCCTGCCCACCGAGGCCGCCCACGGCATGATGCCGGCCTGGCTGACCTTCGCCCTCTTCGAGAGCGGACGCCGAGCCGCCCACGGCACCGCCCCGGAGGCCTACCGCCAGAGCCTCGGCGCCCTCCTGGCTCGCATGAGCGAGGTGGCGGCCAACCACCCGGGGGCCTGGTTCCCCGAGGTCCGCAACGCGGAGCAGATCCTCACTCCTTCGCCGGCCAACCGTGTGGTGGCCTGGCCCTACACCAAGCTGATGACGGCGTACCCCGACGTCGACATGGCGTCGGCCACGATCGTCACCACCCACGCCGAGGCCGACCGACTGGGCGTGCCGCCCGAGCGACGCGTGTACCTGCGGGGCTGGGCCTTCGCCCGTGACGCTATCTCCGTCGCCGGTCACCCCGAGATGGGCGCCTCCCCGGCCATGCGAGCAGCATCCCGGGAAGCGCTGGCGTGCGCCGGCGTCACCACCGCCGACCTCACCCGACTCGATCTGTACGGCTGCTTCACCAGCGCCATCGGCTTCGCCATGGACGCCCTGGGCCTCCCGGTCGACGGGCCGTTGTCGCCCACGCTGCTCGGCGGGTTGCCGTCGTTCGGTGGCCCCAGCTCCAACTACACCGGCCACGCCGTGGCCACCATGGTCGACACGCTTCGGGCCGACGGTGGGGGTGTCGGGCTGGTGAGTGGAGTGGGCATGCACATGACCAAACACGTCTTCTCCGTCTACAGCACCGAACCAGCCGACGAGATCCGTCGGCCCGCTCCCGGCCTCGTCGACCGGGTGGCCGCCGAGCACCCGGCCATTCCCGTCGTCGCCCGGGCCGAGGGAGTGGCCACCATCGCCGCCTACACCGTGGTCCACGACGCCCAGGGAGCCACCAAGGCCCTGGCCGTGTGCGGGTTACCCGATGGCAATCGCTGCTACGCCCTCACCCACGACGCCGAACTGCTCGACGCCCTCGAGGAGGGCGAGTGGATCGACACCAAGGTCGTACTGCGTCCCGACGGCGACGTGAACGTCTTCTCGGTGGTGTGATCGTGTGATCGTGTGATCGGCCGCCCTCAGCCCTTGAGGCGGGCCCGAAGCTCCTCGTTGTGCACGAACACCGGTAGCTCGTCGGCGTCGTTCACCGTGGGCCGCACCGACGTGCCCCCGTCGACGGCCAGCACCTGGCCGGTCACATAGCCGGCGAGGTCGGACATCAAGAACAGCGTTGCCGCGGCGATGTCGTCGGCCGTGCCCCGGCGGCGCATCGGGATGACCAGCAGATCGTCACGGTCGGTGTCGCCGGGCCTGCGGGCCGACGCGCTCTTGGGCGTGGCGATCGAACCGGGGGCGACCGCGTTCACCCGGATGTCGTTGCGGCCCCACTCCACGGCCAGAGTTCGGGTCAACGAGAGCACGGCGGCCTTGGACGCGGCATAGGCGGCGCCGTAGGGCATGGCGTTGAGGGCCGAGACCGTGGCGATGTGCACGATCGCCCCGCCCCGCCCCTGTTCGATGAGACGGGTGCCGAGGGCTCTGGTGGTGTTGACGGTCACCCCGAAGTTGAGATCGACCACGTCGTCGAAGGCCGGGTCGGCACTGGCGAACGGCGCCCACTGGTCGGGCCACATGCCCCCGGCCGCCTGCACCCCACCGTGAAGTGGGGCCAGTTCGACGGCGCGGTCGACCGCGGCCGTCACCGCCTCGCGGTCTCTCCCGTCGGCCACGATCGCCCGGTGGTCGACACCCAGTTCCGTGAGCTGGTCGGTGGCGATGCGCAGCTTGTCGACATCGACGTCGACGGCCACCACTGCGGCCCCGGCCTGCCCGAGATGACGGCAGATGGCGGAGCCGATTCCCCCGCCCCCGGCCCCCACGACCACGACCGACTTCCCCGCCAGCCCCCAGATGTCGCTCATGGGGAGACCCTAGAACAGCCCTGTCACTTCACCGGACGGGCGAGTCGCGGGCTCCGGCGACCGGTTTCCCCGGGCAGGGGACGCGGCCACCGGCCATCCCCCGGGCGGCGAGGGGAAGCGCCAGCGACACAGCCGCACCCGCGGCGCTCCGCGCCGCCAGCGTCACAGGGGCCGGTGCCAGCCCCCGGCGGCCCAGGTGCCGCCGTCGACATGGATGGTGGAGCCGGTCACCAACCGGGAGAGGTCGCTGGCCAGGAACAGGGCGGCGGCGGCGGAGTCCTCGGGTGTCCCGAAGTAGCCGATCGGCGGGAGATGGGCGGGCATGAACTCCGGCTCGGTGGCCAACATCGCCGCCCGCGCCTCCTTCTCCCCCTCGCTGGGTTGGGCGTCGGAGGCGATGTTGTTCACCCGGATGCGACGGGAGCCGAGCTCGAGGGCCAGCGACTTCGAAAGACTCATCACCGCCGTCTTCATCGCCGCGTACACCGCGAACCCCGGGCCGGACTGGTGGGCCTCGACCGAGGTGAGGTTGATGATCGACCCGCCGTCGTTCATGTGCGGCACCACGGTGCGGATGAAGTGGGTGACCTGGGTGAAGTTCTCGGCGATCAGCGAGGCCTCACCCTTGGCCGACACGTCGAGGAACGGGCTCACGAACGTGCCCCCGGCGTTGTTCACGAGCACATCGACCCGCCCGAACCGCTCGACCGTGGCGGCCACGAACTCGTCGACCGCCCCTGCGTCGCGCACGTCGAGCACTCCGGCGTGCACCGTGGCCCCCTCGGCCGGCGCCGCCATCGCGGCCTCGGCCGTCAGCGCCAGGTTCTCGGCGTCACGGTCACACAGCGACAGCGACGCCCCGCACCGAGCGAACAGTCGGGCGGTGGCCGCCCCGATGCCCGCCGCCGCGCCCGTGATGACCACCACCTTGTCGGTGAGAAGGATCGAGTTCTGGTCGAAGAGGTCCCCCATCCGTCCAGCCTGGCACAACCCCTACCACCCGTTTCACCCGGTCCCGTGCTGGGTCAGACCACCGCGGGACCGGGCTCGCGGGCGCGCAGGGGGCGGCGCCACGAACGCCTGGTGCCCCAGGCCAGCCATCCGATCGCGCCCAGCGGGATCTCGGCCAGGTAGGTGAACCCCCGGAACAGGAACACCGCGGCCAGGGAACCGGCATCGCTGCCCCCGAACCCGATCAGCGCGGCCACGGCCCCGGCCTCGACGAACCCCACCCCGCTCGGCGTGAGCGGGATCGTCTCCAGCAGACGGGCGAAGGCGAAGGCGGCGAACACCTCCACCCAACCGAGCTGGGCGGTGTCGATGCCGATGGCCCGCACGCAGGCCAGCAGGAGGAAGAACTGCCCGAGGTTGTAGGCCAGCATCCACAAGGTCAATCTCCACCATCGGGTGCGCAGCAGGCCGATGCTCCGCACCCGGAACCCCACCAGCGACGCGGCCACGTCCGGGGCCGACGAGCGTCGCAGCCATCGAGACACCAGGGTGACGACCCGCTGGCCGATGGCTCCGACCTTGAGAGCCAACGCCTCGCTCTGCAGCACCAGGGCCAGCACCACGACGGCCACCGTGAGCACGAGCAGGCCGAGGAGCGTCGGGACGAGCAGACCGGCCGTCGACTCGCCCTTCAGCACCAGGAACAACAGTGCCAGCACGGGGAAAGCCAGCTTGGTGAAGACGTTCCACACCCCCGACACCAGGATCGACAGCGTGATGGCACTGGCCCGGAACCCCCACGACATGTCGATGCTGTACGTGGCCCCCACCCCCACCGCCCCACCGAAGGGCACCACGTTCGAAACGGCGCTACCGGCGAAGTTCACGGTGAGGGCCTGCGGATGGCTGAGGCCCGGCAACGTGGTGGTCAACACGCCCGTGTAGAGGACCATGCTGAAGATCCACAGGCTGGTGAGGCCGATGACCTGCATCCAATCGAGCTTCTGGAGCTCGGTCCAGATCTGCGAGTAGTGCGAGCTGGTGACCGCAGGGAGCACGAGCACGAAGATCAGGACCAAGACGGCCAGCGAGATGAAGGCCTCGACGCCACGGCGCCAACCGCTCTTGCGGTGCAGCTCGTGCTCGACGATCGCCCGGGCGTCGACATCGTCCTCGACCAGGCCCGCATCCCGCCGCGCCGGTCCCGGGTCAGAGTTCGGCTCCACCGCCGCCGACGCCGCAATGCCGATCGCCGGAACCGAAGCGTCGTCGGGGCTCACGCCTGCCGCCGCGGCAGACCGACGAAGAGATCGTCACCCCGCGGATCAGTGGGGGCGCCCCGTTGCACGAACCACTCGGTGGAGAAGGCCAAGGCAAAGACGTCGGGGGGGAGATCGAGGAACACCGCCAGGGTGCGCATGGTGTCGGCCGCGCTGGTGGCCTGACTGGCGTGAGCGCGCATCGACGCCCGCTTGGCGTCGAGCACCCCCGAAACATCGACGGCGTGGGTGATCTCGGCCGCCGACGTGTACCACGACGACACGTCGGAGGGGACGAACCCTTCGGGGACGACGAGGCCCATCGACTCGGCCAGCGCCACCCCACCGGCGATGAACTCACGGTCCACCGTGGCCTCGAACAACGGCACCCCCGCCGTTGCGACCGCCGCGACCGCGACCTCGTGCACCCGCCGATGGTCGGGATGGCCGTAGCCACCGTTGCGGTCATCGGCCACCAAGAGGTCCGCGCCCTCGTCGACGAGCAACCCAGCCACCTGCTCCGCCACCACTCCGACGTCAGCGGCCATGAGCGACCCGCTCGGCCACTCACCCCCGGCTCCCGGTTCGAGGCCCGAGTCGCGATGGTCGAGGAACACGAGCCGAGCCACCCCGAGCGCATCCGCCGAGACCTGCGCCTCGGCGGTGCGACGGCGACCCAGGTCCTCGCCGTCGCCGAGCACTCCCGAACCGACCTGGCCCCCCTCGCCACGCGTGGCCAGCACCAGCACCACCCGATGGCCGGCGGCGGCGGCGCGCGCCAAGGTGCCCGCGGTGAGGAGGGACTCGTCGTCGGGATGGGCGTGCAGCGCCACGATGGTCCGTCTCGTCACCGGTGCATTCTGGCAGTCCACCCCGTCTCCAGAGCGGAGGGGGAGAACAGCCACGGCGGCTACGGTTACTGGCCGTGCCGTCGAGGTCGGGGAGGTCGGGAGAGTGACCACCAACCGATCCCCGTCACGCCTTCCCCCCGCCGATCGGCCCCTGCGGATCGGGATCGTGTCGGACTGCTACGTACCCCGCCTCGGGGGGATCGAGATGCAGGCCCACGATCTGGCCCGCAACCTTCAGGCTGCCGGCCACGAGGTCGTCGCCGTCACCTCGACCGCCGGGCCGGCCGTGGTGGACGGCGTCCGGGTGCGGCGCATGGATGTTCCTCTCCTTCCGTTCGACGTGCCCTTCCTGCCCTCCACGTTCCGGCTCGCCACCGACCTGCTCCTCGAAGAGGGCGTCGATGTTGCTCATTTCCACGGAGGTATCGCCTCGCCGATGGCCTACATGGCCGCCCGGAGGGCCCAGGCCGTGGGCCTCCCCACCGTCATCACCGTGCACTGCATGTGGAGCTACGCCACGCCGGCCTTCGCCGGGCTCGACCGGCTCGGCCGCTGGTCGCGCTGGCCGGTCGTGTTGTCGGCGGTGAGTGACGTCGCCGCCGAGCCGATCCGCCGGATCGCCGGCCCCGACCGACCGGTGATCGTGCTGCCCAACGGCATCGAGAACGCCGCCTGGAAGGTGGAACCAATCGCCCACGACCCGTCGACCGTGAACCTCATCTCGGTGATGCGCCTGGCCCCGCGGAAGCGTCCGCTCCAGCTCATGAGGATGGTGCGACGGGTGCACGCCGGGCTGCCCACCGGGCTGCGGTTGAAGGTGACAGTCATCGGCGAGGGGCCCGAACGTCCCCAGCTCGAGAAGTACCTCCGCACCAACGGCCTCACCGAGACCGTCGAGCTCGTCGGCCGGCGGAGCCGCGCCGAGATCCGCGACTACTTCGCGAGGGCCGACGTGTTCGTGGCGCCGGCCAATCTCGAATCGTTCGGCATCGCCGCCCTCGAGGCGAGGTGTGCCGGCCTCCCGGTGGTGGCCAAGGCCCGCACCGGCATCCGCGAGTTCGTGACCCACGGCCAGGAAGGCCTTCTGGCCCGCAGCGACGCCGACATGATCCACCAACTCAACCGCATCGTGCGCGACGCCGCCCTCCGCCGCACCATCACCGAACACAACCGTTCGACCTCGTCCCCCGTCGACTGGTCGGTGGTCGTCGACCGCAACGTGGCCGCCTACGCCGAGGCTATGGCGTTGACAGGATCGGCTCGATCGGGGCCGGCCCCGGGCGACGACCGGAGCGGGTGACGAGCCGGGCGACGGCGTAGCCGACCGCGAAGATCACCAGGCCGCCCACCGCGTCGAGCAGGAAGTGGTTCCCGGTCACCACGACGACGGTGGTGGTGACGATGGGGTAGAGCACAGCCAGCGTCTTGGCCCACCACGAGCGCACCCGGGGCAGAAACACCCACATCCCCCAGAACGCCCACCCACAGTGCAGCGAGGGCATGGCCGCGAACTGGTTGGAGATGGCCTGCATCGTGGGGGTCTCGAACGACCACAAGGTGGGGTACGACATGAGCGTGTCGACGAACCCGAAGAACTGGCCGTCGCCCATCCGGTCGAGCAGGCGGGGCGGCATGAGCGGGAACGTGGCGAAGCCGATCAACCCCAGCAACGTGCCGATGAGCAGCGTGTTGCGCCACAACGGGTAATCGTCGGGGAAACGGCGGTACAGGAACAGCAGGCCGAAGATCGTGACGACCATGTAGGCCACGCCGTAGAAGTAGTTGGAGGCGATGATCAGCGGCTCGTGGCTCAACGCCCAGTCCTGGATCGCCAGCTCGTGCCACAGGTTGAGGGACTGCTGCCAGTCGATGATCCGCAGCGCATTGGCGTAGGCCGCCTCGGCCCCGGACTTCGACAGGTTGCGCACCGACTCGTAGGTCACGTAGACGATGCCGATCATCAGCAGTTCCCGCCACCAGACCAGCCTGGAACCGTCGCGCAATGGCCGGCGGAGCCACCCGGGGGGTGCCGCGACTGGCGCCGTGGCCGTGACGGGCGAAGTGGCGGTGGACACGCTCAGCCCCGTTCCACCTTCAACAACGCCCCCTCGCCACCGACCACATAGATCTCCCCGTCGACACCCTGGCCGAAGCTGGTGAGCGACCGACCGGGCACCACGACCCCCAACGCCGCCTCGTCGACGACGACGCCGTCACGGACCACCAACCCCCGGATCTCGCCCACGCAGAAGTCGCCGTAGACGTAGACGCCCGCCAGCGACGGGACGTCCTGGCCCCGGTACACGTAGCCGCCGGTCACCGAGCAGTTCCCCTCGTCATGGTTGTACGTGAAGACAGGATCGACCAGCCCCTCGGGCGGCGTGCCGTCGCGGAACGCACGATTGCCCTCCCTCCAGCCCCATCCGAGGTTGGCCCCGATCCCGGCCCCGCCGGTCGCCGGAAGCCAGTTGATCTCCTCGATCTCGTTCTGACCCACGTCGGCGACCCACAGGTCGCCGGTGGCCCGGTCGAAGCTGAACCGCCAGGGATTGCGGGCACCGTAGAGGTAGATCTCCGGTTCCCCGCCTCCCGCCCGGAAAGGGTTGGACGCGGGGATGGCGTAGGGCCTTCCCGCGGAGGGCGCGGAGGGGTTCGCAGGGTCGATGCGCAGGATCTTGCCCAGCAACTCACCGGTGTCCTGGCCGTTGCCGAGCGGATCCCCGGAGCCACCGCCGTCACCGACGCCGGCGTAGAGGAAGCCGTCAGGGCCGAAGGCCAGCTGGCCTCCGTTGTGGTTGGCGAAGTCGCGGTGGGCGATGGTGAGCAGCACGCGCCGGGTGGAAGGGTCGACGGTCACCCGTGCGCCGTCGGTGCCCACGGTGTACTCGGCGATCACGACATCGCCCGTCGGGTCGGTGGCGTAGAGATACACCCTGTCTCCGGCGGGGTTGAAGACGATCCCCAGCAGGCCCCGTTCGCCACCGCCCTTGGTGAACGATCCGAGCTCGATCACGGCATCGGGGTCGAGGGTGTAGCGGGTGGCGCCGGCGACGCCGGTGACCGGATCGGGCGTGGAGGTCAAAGTGACCCGCCGGACGGCGCCGCCCTGCTCGGTGATCCAGATCTCGCGACCGTCGAGGGTGGGCGCCACCGCGGTGGGCTGGTCGAGCCCCTGGGCCACGACGGGGCGCAGCGTGACGGCCACGTCGGCGAGATCGGCGACCGACGCGCCGCCGGAAGTCGCGCCCGAGCCCGAGCCCGACGTGGGTACCGATGCCGGAGGGGCACTGCCGGACCGGGAATCGGACGCAGCACACCCGGCCAGCACCATGGCGACGACGACGAGACCGGCGAACGACGCCACCACCGCTGGGCGGCGTGGTCGGCGGCGTGGTCGGCGGCGTGGTCGGCGGCCTGGTCGGGGGGGTCGGTCGGCATTCAGGAAGGGCGGAAGGACGCGACTCATGAACGACAGAGGGTACCGCCCGCCTCGGCGCGAGCCGCCGCGGCGCCACCGTCTGTCCCCGGCCCGGGGCGGACGGATACGATCGGCAGTCCGACCTGCAGAAGTGGTGCCCCCGACGTGAAGACCCATCCAGCCGAGACGAGCCCCGCCGGCGAATCCGGCGCCCGGCCCGGCGGCCTCCTCGGCGTCGTGCTCTCGAAGATCAAGACCAAGGGCCCTCGCTACGTGATGGTCTCGGTCGTCAACGTGATCGTCGGGGCGAGCATGCTGTTCGTGCTGCAACGCTGGATGCGGCCCACCGTGGCCAACGTCGTGGCCGTGGCCATCGGCGCCGTCCCCGCCTTCTACATGAGCCGGGCCTGGGTGTGGGGCAAGCGGGGCAAGAGCCACCTGAAGAAGGAGATCATCCCCTTCTGGTCGTTCACCATCGCCGGCCTGATCATGTCGACGGCGTTGATCTCCTTCGTCGACAACCACACCACCAACCGCCTGGCCATCCTGTTCGCCCAGCTGTGCGCCTTCGGGATCCTCTGGGTGCTGCGGTTCTTCCTCCTCGACAAGCTCTTCCACGTCGAGATCTACGAGGACGACACCCCCGACGACGACTGATGGACGCGCCGCTCCGCGAGGCCGCCGAGGCGGCCCGGGGGTTCATGCCGTCCGCTGAGGGCCTCGCCCTGCACGCGGCCGCCCTCTCCGTCCCCGAGGGCGGTTCCCCGTTGCTCGAGATCGGCAGCTACTGCGGCAAGTCCGCGGTGTACCTCGGTGGGGCGGCGCAGGCCCGTCGCACGGTGCTGTTCGCCCTCGACCACCATCGCGGTTCGGAGGAGAACCAGCCCGGTTGGGAGTGGCACGAACCCGACCTCGTCGACCCCGAGGTGGGGCGGATCGACACCCTCCCCCGGTTCCGTCACACCGTGCACGCCGCCGGCCTCGAATCCAGCGTGGTGGCCCTCGTCGGCGATTCCCCCACCGTCGGTCGGTTCTGGACCATCCCGCTGTCGTTGCTCTTCATCGACGGCGGTCACGGACCGGAACCGGCCCACCGCGACTACGAGATCTGGACCCCGTGGGTCGAACCCGGTGGTCTCCTCGCCATCCACGACGTGTTCCCCGACCCCGCCGACGGTGGGCGTCCGCCCTACGAGATCTACTGCCGGGCGCTCGAATCCGGCCACTTCACCGCCGTGTCGGCCACCGGTTCGCTGAGGGTGCTGCGCCGCGACGGCGGCTGACGATCACTCACCCCGGGCACCGAGAGCTGGGTCGGGTCAGTCCGACCGCGGTTCGGTCTCGTCGAGACCCACCAACGCAGGCAGGGCGTCGTGGTCGACGAACAGCGCCCAGGCCGGGCTGGTACGGCTCAGAGCGTCGGCGGCCAGCACGATCGAGGCGTCGGTGTAGGTCGAGCGCTCGGCGGCCGGGAAGTGGACCTCGTCGGGGTACACGATGCCGGTGAAGTAGTGGCCGTCGTCGTCGCGGAGGGCCTGGGCCCAGGCGAACAGCTGGAGGGCCTGCTCGGCGTTGCCCAACGACAGCTCGGCCATGAGGCACTCACAGGTCTCGGCCGCGGTGATCCAGGGGCGGTCGCTCACGCAGCGCACCCCGCGACCCTCCATGATGAACGTGCCCCGGCGGGCGTCGAGTCGGGCCCGGGCATCGTCGGCGCTCAGCACGCCGGCCAGCACCGGGTAGTACCAGTCCATGGCCCAACGCGCCTTCGGTGCGAACGCATCGAGCGCTTCACCGGCACAGTGGCGCCGGATGACGTCGGCCAACCGGGCGACGCTGAGTTCCCAGTCGGGCCGCTCGTGCCCGAGCAACTCCGCCAGGGCCACGGCGCAGCGCAAGCTGTGACAGATGCTCGACGAGCCGGTGAGCAACGCGAACGACCACGGGGTGCCGTCGGCGTGGCGGGCCCAGAGGATCTCGCCGCGTGGGGTCTGCAGGTCGAGCACGAAGTCGATGCCGGCCTCGACCGTGGGCCACATCGACTCGACGAAACCCCGGTCGCCGTGCAGCAACCAGTGGTGCCACACCCCGGCGGCCGGGTAGGCGATGGTGTTGGCGTCGAGCTTGTCCTGCTCGATGCCCTCGGCCAGGTAGTACTGGTGCCACGACCCGTCGGGGCGCTGGATGTCGGCCAACCACTGATAGGCCCGCTCGGCCTCGGAACGCAGACCGACGAGGTCGAGGGCCATGGCCGCCTCGACGTGGTTCCACGGGTCGGCGTGGCCTCCCGGGAACCAGGGAATCATCCCGTTCGGGAGCTGCCAGGCCGCAATGGCCTCACCGGTGGCGAGCACCTGGGCGCCGGTCACCACGCCCGGGACCTCGGGCACCGCGTGCTCAGACATGGGCGGGACTCCGCACGGGCTTGGTGGCGTACACCACCAACGACTTGCCCAGCACCGGGTTGAGGACGCGTTCGGTGACCCGGGTGATCGACGGGGCGGCAACGATGTCCCACTCGAGCAGGCGGGTGTAGGCCTTCACGAGCGGGTTGGTGTCGTTGGTCGGGCCCACGGCGCAGCGCAACCACCAGTAGGGCGAGTGCAACGCATGAGCGAGGTGGGCTCCCCCGGGCTCGAGCCCGGCGCCCTGCATCTTCCGGCGCATCTCGCCTTCGGTGTAGATGCGGACGTGCCCACCCTCGACGAACGGCGCGTGGTACTCGTCGGACAGCTTCCAACAGATCTTCTCGGGCAACCAGGCCGGGATGGTGACGGCCATGGTGCCGCCGGGACGCAGCACCCGGGTGAGCTCGTCGAGCGCACCGAGGTCGTCGGGCACGTGCTCCATGACCTCGGAGGCGATGACGCGGTCGAACGAGCCGTCGGCGAAAGGGAGGCGGGTGGCGTCGGCGTTGACGGCGGCGGCCAACATGCCGGGGGGCGACTCGCCGGACACCTGCATGGCCCCGAACACCGCTCGGGTCTGCGCCAGCTCGGGAACGGCCATGTCGCACGCCACCACCTGGGCCCCGCGGCGCAACGCCTCGAAGGCGTGACGCCCGAAACCGCAACCGAGATCGAGGAGCACATCGCCGGCCCGCAGGCCGAGACGGTCGTAGTCGGCAGTGAGCATCAGGCCCCGCCGGCCCCGGTGGCCGCAGCCTGCCGACGAGCCCGACGGTAGCGTGGCGCCATGCCCGCCCCGCCGGGGCGTCGGGCCTGGACGTGGGCGGTCTCGGCCAGCAGCGCCCGGTAGTGCTCGATCGTGCCGACGGCCGTGTGTCGCCATGTCCAACGCTCGATGACGCGCTGGCGCCCGGCCGCGCCGATGCGGTCGCGAAGGGCGGCGTCGTCGAGGGCGACGGCCAACGTGGCGGCCAGGGCCTCGACATCGCCGGGCGGCACCAGCAGGGCCGTGTCGTTATGGGTGCCCACGACCTCGGGGAGGGCACCACCGGTGGTGGCCACCAGCGGCACACCGCAGGCCATGGCCTCGATGGCCGGCAGCGAGAACCCCTCGTAGAGCGACGGCACCACGGCCACCTGGGCCTCGGAGTACAGCTCGATGATGCGCTTCTCCGGCACGCCGGTGATGAAGGTGACGGCGTCACGCAGGCCGAGCTCGTCGATGATGCGAGCCGACGGGCCACCTTCTTTGAGCCGGCCGATGACCACGAGTTCGACATGGCGTTCCGTACGCAGCTTGGCCAGGGCCTCGAGCAGGTAGCGAAGGCCCTTCATGGTGACGTCGGCGCTGGCCGTGGTGATCAGGCGCCCCGGCACGCGCTCGACGCCGAGGAGCGGTCGGAACAGGTCCTGGTCGACCCCGACGGGCACGACGTGCAGCCGGTCGAGCGGGACCTCGTGGTCGCGGTGGATGTCGGCCATCGAGTTCTGCGACACCGTGATGAGCCGGGGCATACGGGCGGCGACCCGGCTCTGCATCTTGGTGAACCCGTACCAGCGGGCCTTGGAGAACCGCTTCCAGGGCGTCTCGGCGTGCTCCATCTCGAGGCGCCGGTCGACGGTGATCGGGTGGTGGATGGTGGCCAGCACGGGGAGGCCGGCCTTCTCGATGCCGAGCAGGCCGTAGCCGAGGCTCTGGTTGTCCTGCACGACGTCGAAGTCGTTGACCCGGTGGCGCAGGTGCTGCCAGGCCCGCACGCTGAAGGCGAGGGGCTCGGGGAAGCTACCGCCCATGAACGCCATGACCTCGACGAGGTCCCCCCAGGTCTTGACCTCCCAAGGCCCGGGCAGGCGCATCGGGAAGTAGTCGTTGTAGATGTCGAGGCTGGGGAGCTCGACCATCGGGACCCGCTCGTCGAGCACGGGGAACGGCTGACCCCCGAGGACCTCGACCTCGTGACCCAGATCGACCAGCGCCTTGGTGAGGTGCCGGGTGTACACGCCCTGGCCGCCCACGTGGGGTTTGCCCCGGTAACTGAGGAAGGCGATTCGCAGCGCGAGGTCGCCATCAGCAGCGGCGGCCACCGATCGGCGGGGCGCGCCGGGAGAAACCGGTGACGTGAAGCGGTCAGACATGAGCGACCAAGTCTCGTTTGGCCCCCACCGACGGTCAAGCCCACCCTGATGGCCCGGGCAGACGCGGGGCCGCGCCAGCAGTGATCCCGTCGATCTCGGAACGGAAACGTTCGTGGTGGGCACCGGTCCCCCGTAGCCTCCGGGCGTGCTCCGGGCCCGAGGTGTGACGAGGTCGTTCGGGGGTCAGACCGTCCTCGACGGGGTGGACCTCCAGGTCGACGCCTCGGACCGGGTCGGGGTGATCGGGCGCAACGGCGTGGGGAAGTCGACGCTCCTGCGTCTCCTGGCCGGACTCGACCGACCGGATGGTGGGGCGATCGAACGGGCTCCCCGTCAGCTCCGCGTCGGGCTGCTGCCCCAGGAGCCCGACGCCCGGCCCGACGAGACGTTGCTCGACTATCTGGCCCGTCGAACCGGAGTGGCGGCGGCCTCGGCCGAGCTGGACCGGTGCACCGAAGCCCTGGCCGATGAGACCAGTGAGGCCCTCGTCGTCTACGGGGAATCCCTCGAGCATTTCTTGGCCCTCGGCGGTGCCGATCTCGAGTCGCGGGCGGCCGCGACCGCGGCGGAGGTCGGGTTACCGCCGGGGCGGCTCGATCAGCTCACGGTCACGCTCTCGGGAGGGGAGGCCGCTCGGACGGCCCTGGCGGCGATCCTGTTGTCACGGGTCGACGTCCTGCTGCTCGACGAACCCACCAACAACCTCGACTTCGCCGGGCTCGACCTGCTCGAGTCGTTCCTCGACAGCTTCGGTGGCGCGGCCGTCGTGGTCTCCCACGACCGGGCCTTTCTCGACCGGGCCGTGCACCGCATCGTGGAGGTCGACGAGCGCTCGCGTCAGGTCACCGAGTTCGCCGGCGGATGGACGGCGTACACCGAAGCTCGAGCCCAGGCCCGGCGCCAGCAGTACCAGGCCCACGACACGTACGTGAGCGAGCGGGACGAGCTCCGTGAGCGCCAGCGGCGCCAGATCGGTTGGTCCGACAAGGGTGTGCGCCAGGCCAAGACGTCGGGGGAGAACGACAAACACGTACGCCGCCGCCAGGTCGCCCGCAGCGAGAAACAGGCCGGCAAGGTGAAGGCGACCGAGCGCCGCATCGCGCGGCTCGACGCCGTCGAGAAGCCGTGGGAAGGGTGGCGGCTCGATCTCGAACTCGCGCCGACGGGACGCAGCGGTGACGTGGTGGCGCGCCTTGATGCGGCGGTGGTGGAGCGGGGATCGTTCCGGCTCGGCCCGATCGACCTCGAGATCGGATGGCAGGAACGGGTCGCGCTGGTGGGCCCGAACGGGGCCGGGAAATCGACCCTGCTCGGCGCGCTTCTGGGCACGGTGGCACTGACCGAGGGAAGCCGTTGGCTGGGCCCCGGTGTCGTGGTCGGCGAGATGGACCAGGCCCGCACCGCCTTCGACGGCGATCGGCCGGTGCTCGATCTCGTGCAGGCCCGCACCGGGCTCCCGCTCAGCGAATCGCGGTCGCTGCTGGCCAAGTTCGGTCTGGGTGCCGATCACGTCGGACGACGCGGGCTCGAGCTGTCGCCCGGGGAGCGCAGTCGGGCGGTGCTGGCGTGCCTGATGGCCGAGGGCGTCAACTGTCTGGTGCTCGACGAGCCCACGAACCATCTCGATCCGGAGGCCATCGAGCAGTTGGAAGCGGCCCTGGCGGCCTACGCGGGCACCGTCGTGGTGGTCTCCCACGATCGCCGCTTCCTCGAGGCCTTGGCGCTCGAACGGGTCGTCGATCTCGCCGACCGATAGGGATCAGCATTCGCGGCGGCGGGGGCGCCGGGCCCGCAACCAGGCGCCGATGACCAGTGCCGCGGCCACGGCCACCACCGGCAGCGGCCCGATGACCGTGGCGATGGTTCGGCCCTCCCGTCGGGTGATCGTCTCCTCGAGTACGGCCCGTTCACTCACGTCGGTGCGGGCCACGACGGTGCCGTGGGGGTCGATGACGGCGCTCAGCCCGGTGGGGGAGGCCTGGAGCACCCAGCGGCCCGTCTCGATGGCCCGGAGCTGGCTGGACGCGATCTGTTGGGTCTGTACCTGCGTCAGCCAGTACGTGGCCCCGTTGGTGGGATTGAGGACCACCTCCGCGCCCTCCTGCACACCCTCACGTACCCGCTGGGTGAAGAAGACCTCCCACGAGATCGCCACCCCGAGGGTGCCCACCGGGGTGCGCAGTACCGCCGGACCGGTTCCGGGGACGGCGTCTCGGGCGCTGAGCCCCGAACCCTCACCGGCGAGGGACTCCACCAGGCCCCGGAACGGCACGTACTCGCCGAAGGGCACGCGCCGCACCTTGTCGTAGCGCTCCCCCAGGTCGCCGTTGGCGTCGTAGACCGTGGCGAAGTTGGCGAAGCGCTCGGCGTCGAGGCCCTCGGTGGCCCCCACGATCAGGGTGGTGTCGAGCCGTCGCGCCAGCGCAGTGAGCTCCCGGTGCTCACGGCTGGCGGTGAGGGGGCCCTCGACACTGATCACGTTCTCGGGCCACAGCACCAGGTCGACCGGGGTGTCGATGGACTCACTGGCGGCGACGTGGCGGGCGAACACCTCGGCTGCGTCGGTGTCCGCCGACTGGCTGCGCTGGGGGCCGCCGCCCTGGACCACGGCCACGGTGAGGTCGGCGATGTCGGAACCTCTCGGCCCGACCGAGGCGAGGGCCACACCGCCCACCACCGCGACGAGCGCCACCGCCGCGGCCTTCCACCGACGCTCCCACGCCGCCGACAAGGCCACTCCGACGACCCCCACCAGGAGCACGACGCCGATGGCGCTCCCGACCCGGGCGAACTGGGCCAGCGGGGCGTCGGCCTGGCTCTGGGCCACGGTGGCCAGCGGCACCCCCTCGAACGGGAACGCCCACCGAGCGGCCTCGCAGAGCACCAGCGCCCCGGGCAGGGCGACCCACCGAGGCCACGACCGCAGGCTCCGGCCGGGGACGAGCAACCCGGCCACCCCGACGTAGGCGGCGAACAGCACCACCGCCACCAGGTACCCGGGCAGGGTGAGATCCCAGATCCACAACAGCGCCGGCGCCAGCCAGGCCACACCGAGCAGCAACGACCGGCCGAACCGCGAGCCGGCGGCCCGGCCCGCCAGGGCCCGGTCCCACAGGGCCACGCCGACGAAGGCCAGCGGCCACCATCCCCATGGCGGCACCGAGAGAGCCAGCGCGGCGCCGCCGCTGACGGCCAGCAACGGCCCTCGCGCGCGTTCGGGGAGTGAGGGAAGCACGGGCACGGAGCGACATTCTGGCCCGGAACCGGGGGCCCGACCCGGCGCGTTCGGACCGGTCGGATCGCTCAGGACCCCGCGGGCACCTGGAGCCGGGGCGGGAGCAGCACCTGCCCGATCTCGTCGTAGGTCAGCACCGGCGCCTCGACCACGATCGGGTCCGACACCCGGAACCGCAACGTCATCGACACCGTCGTCCCCGTCAAGGGGGTGATGCCGGTGAGCAACAACTGGTCGCCGCCAGGCTGGAGGCGGACCTCCTCGTAGCCCGGCAACCGCAGTGACGCCGCCTCTCTCAGTTCCGAGACGCCCGTCGTCGCGTCGAGCACCCTCCGCTGCAGGGCGACGTTCGCCCCGGCGATGTCGACGCCGACGAGGTCGTCCCCGCCGCCGTCGTTGCGCAACACCAGGTAGCCGCCGGCGGGGTCGGCGCCGGCCCCCACGTAGGCCTCCTGCACCGAGACGACCGGGGCCTGGGAGCTGAAGGGGCGCAGAACGGCCATGCCGCTGACCAGGGCGATGCCGGCCAGCACGAGCAGCACCGGGGCCCAACGGCGCACCGCGCTCCCACGACGCCCGGGCTCGGCGTCGGGCGCGCTGGTGATCGCGGGCGGATCGGGGTTCTCGGGGGTGGGCGACGGCATGGGGGTCTCCTCGGGCCGGCGGGCCGGCCGGGTGATCCTTCCGCACGCGGGCCGCCAGGTCAGATCGGGCCCGGTACGACCCACGAGACCCATCGGCGGGCGTGCCAGGATGAACGGGTGCCCCCCACCGACGCTGATCTACGAGCAAGTCGACAGGCGCAGCTGCGAGCACCCGTGGGGGCTCGTGAGGGTTCCGCTCACCTGGCCGTGCTCGACGTCGCCGCCGGTTGCGGTTTCGACATCGGTGGATCCGGGATCTTCCGCTCGGGGTCCGCGGTGCTGGTGGGGCTGCCCGGGGCCGGAGTGCTGGGTCGGGTCGACACCCCGGCGCGGGCGGCGTCGGCGCATCGCCAGGTGATCGTGTCGGAGGTGCTCACCGAGCTGGGCGTCACGTCGATCACCGTCACCGATCCGTTCGAGCAGCCGGTCGTCACCGACGCCGGCGCCGTGACCATGTGGACGTGGTTGGAGGTCGTCGACGGCGAGGTCCCCCCAAGGGTGCTGGGGCAGGTGGCCCGGGCCCTGCACGACGCCACGCGCGGGGGCCTGCCCGACGTGCCCGACTTCGACCTGTTGGCTGCCGTCGAGGCCGAACTCGACCGCGCCGAGGAGAGTGGGCTCACGGCCCACGCCGACCTCGCCCTGCTGCGCGATCGGGTGGCCCGGATCGTCGACGACTGGCCCGACGCGGAGGACGACCCCCTCGGTGTGGCCCTGGTCCACGGCGACCTGCATCGCCACAACGTGCTGTCGACCCCCGGGGGCCCGGTGCTGGCCGACCTCGAACTGGCCGGGGTGGGGCCGGTCTGTGCCGACATCGTTCCCCACGTCGTCGCCGTGCGACGTTACGGCGCACCGCCGCACGTACTCGACGACTTCTTGGCCGGCTATGGGCTCGAGGCCGGTGGGTGGAAAGGCTTCGAGGTGCTGGTGCAGGCCTACGAGCTCTGGGTCACGAGTTGGGCGGTGGCCAACCGGGGCGTGTCCGCTCTCCTCGACGACGAGGCCGAGGTACGCCTCGACCGCTGGCGGCCCGGGCACCGCTTCCCCCGCCCCTGGGCGTTGCACTGACGCACACCGTCAGGGAGGCGGGGTCAGGGAGGCGGGGTCAGGGAGGCGAAGGCTCGGGGCGGCGGCCCGCGGCGAGGTCGGCCAGCCAGTCACGCAGCGGCGCCAGCAGGTGGGGGCCGAGCCGGTGCCCGCCGTCGACCTCGCGCCAGGTGACCTCGGCCCCCCAACGGCCGAGGGCCTTGGCGGCGCTGCGCCCCCTCACCATCTCGACGGCCCGATCGCGCGTGGCGTGGACCGCCAGCACCGGGCGAGCGTCGACGCGGGTTCCGTCGAGCAGACCTTCGCGGTGAGGCAGGTACCCGGCCAGCACCACTGCTGCGGCCGGTGGGGGCCCGCAGGTGGGATCGAGCAGGGTGGCCAGGGCCGCAGCCCCACCTTGGGAGTGCCCGCCGATCACCACGTCGGTGCGGGCGATCTCCGCCCGTCGGGCCACCTCGTCGAGGGCCCGGTCGATGGCCGCGGTGGCCGACGCCACCCCTTCGGGATCGGGGCCGTGCTCGTCGACGACGTACCACATCGGCCCTTCCGGGCCGCGGGCCACCGGTTCGGCGACGGCCACCATCCACTGACCGTCAGGGTCGATCAGGTCCAGTCGGTCGGTGAACACGGCGCTGGTGTCGCCGAAGCCGGGCAACAGGAGCACGGCGCGCCCCGAAGAGGGCGGGCCGTGGACGATCAGATCTGGTACCGCGGGTTCGGACCCGAGGCTCAGCGGATCCGCCCGTACCCCGAAGGCGCCTTCCACCAACCGTCGAGGGCGGTGACCCCGGTGGCCCGGTTCGAGCTGAAGGCGTGGACGATCTGATTGCCGCCCATGTAGAGGGCGACGTGCTCGGACCCACCCGAACCCCAGAAGACGAGGTCACCGGGCTGGAGCTGGGACCGCGAGATACGGGTGGTGCCGGCGTACTGGGCTCCGCTGTAGTGAGGTAGGGAGATCCCGACCTGGCCGAAGGCCCAGACAAAAAGCCCCGAGCAGTCGAAGGTGTTCGGGCCGGCGGCACCCCACACATAGGGGGAGCCGACCTTGCTGAGAGCGGCGTCGATGGCGCCCTCGAGGCCCCCGCGAATGATAGGGGCGGGACCCGACGGCCCGGGGGCCGGCGAGCTGGTCTCACCGCCACCTCCGCCGGTCGGTCGCGGTGCGGAGGCGGCCGGAGGCGCGGCGGGGCGAGCGGCAGCCTCGGCGGCGGCCCGCTCGGCAGCAGCCGCCGCGGTCGCAGCAGCCCGACGCGCTTCTTCCTCGCGGACGAGGGTGGCCAGCTCGCCTTGGACCCGGTTGTTCACGACGCGCTGGGCGTCGGTGGCACGCTGAGTGTCGACCTGGGTCTGCTCGATGCCGTCGTTGACCCGCTTGGCCTCGGCCTGGGCCTGTTGCAGGCGGTCGGTCTCGTCCTCGGCCTGGCGGCGCATGGCATTGAGGCTGTCGACGAGGTCCTGGCGGTTGCCGTTGGTGATCTCGATATAGGACTTCTTCGCCGGCGCAGTATCGCCGTCGGCGGTGAGCAGGGCGTTGAACTCGGGGCTGTCGTTGCCGGACTGGTAGGCCTTCACGGCGAAGGTGCGCATCTCACCGCGGCGCCGGTCGAGCTCGGCGTTGGTCTCGTCGACCCGGGCCTGGGTCTCGGCGACCTTCTGCTCGACCTTCTTGCGTTCGAACCGGGCGGACTCGAGCTTGGCGCCGAGGTCCATGAGCTGGCGATCGAGGCCGGCCAACTCGGAGGCGACCTGGGCGGCCTCCGCGCGCTTGGACTCGACCGACTGCGCGCCGGCCGGGAGGACGGTGGCGAGGGGGACGACCAGAAAACCGGAGACCACGAAAGCAGCGATGATCGTGCGCCGTCGGCGGTTCACCCGCAGGGCTGATTCGGTTCGCATTGTTGCAGAATCTTTACAGATCGACATGAACGGCGCAACGCATGGGTAGGAAACAGGGTCTGAGCTGGGCCTTTCGACCCAGTTCAGCCCTAATTGGACGCGCCGGGCCGAGTTCGCGGCCCCTTCTCATGTCGAAGCGGCACTGCCGGCCTGGGCGGCCGCGGCCCGGCCCTGACGGATGCATGCGGGCAGACCCAGACCGTCGTAGGCCGCCCCGGCCAGAACCAGCCCCGGTGCCGCAGCCTCGGCCTCGGCACGCCAGTCCCGGACGCGAGCCAGGTGCCCGGGCCGGAACTGGGGCAGGGCGTCGGGCCATCGGGAGACCCGGGCGTCGAGCACCGGACCCTCGAAGCCCATGGTGGTGCCCAAGTCGGCCCGCACGGCCTCGACCAACTCGTGGTCGCCGAGACCAAGGGCGGCGACGTCACCGTGGCGACCGGCCGACACCCGCAGGATGGCCACGTCGGGGTCGGCGAGGTGGGCCCACTTGGCCGACGCCCACGAGCAGGCAGCGAGGGCACCGAGACCCTCGCCCCCGGCCACGAGGAACCCGCTGGCGTCGAGAGGGCGGCCCAGAGAACGGGTGGCTACGGCGATCGTGACCATGGCAACTGACGCGTAGTCGAGATCGGCCAGCCCCTGCGCCGCCACCGGGAGATGAATCTCGACGAGACGCGAGGCCCGACCACCGGGCACGGCGATCACCACGGCATCGGCGGCCAGCAGACCCGTGGGGGTGCGCACCATCCATTCGTCACCGGCGCGGCCAAGTCCGGTGGCGGGCGACGCCAGGTGCACGACGACGCCGGCGGCCACGAGGCGGGCGAGCAGCAGATCGGTCAAGGTCTGCGTGCCCACCGGGATGCCCTTGAACACCGGAGCGTCGGGGTCGGCGCCGGCGACTCGGGCCGCCTCGGCCTGGGCTCTGAGCCCGGCCACCAGGCTGGGGTCGCGGCGAGCGGCCGATCCGAGCTGCGCCGCGCCCGCGGCCACGCTCAGCTCATCGGCGTCGCCGGCGTTGACCCCAGAGAGGAGAGGCGAGACGAGCCGTTCGTGGACCTCGTCACCCAGGCGTCGGCGCACCAGGGCACCCACGGTCTCGTCGCCGCTGCCGTCGGGCTCACCAGATGGTTCACTAGGCAACCATTCGGTGACCATGAGGTCGGTGCGGGCCCGGGCCACGCCGGCAGCGCTCACGATGCCCGACCTGGCCAGGGCATCGAGGTCGGTGGGCACCCCGAGGACGAGGCCCCCGGGCAGCCGGCGCAACCGCCCACCGGCGAACACCAGGGCCGAACGCTCCGCCGGCGAGGCGAGCACCGCTCCCAGGCCCAGCTCCTCGCACAGCTCCACGGCCTCGGGAACCCGGGCCAGGAACGCGTCGGCCCCGCAGTCGACCGGCCGGCCGGCGAACGGGGTGGTGAGTACCTTCCCGCCCACCCGGTCGTCGGCCTCGAGCACCGTGACCGACACACCGGGGTGGCGGGTGGCGAGCGTGTAGGCCGCGGTGAGACCGGTGATGCCCGCCCCCACCACCACCACCCGGCCGGCACCGGCGGACCTGGCCATCAGGGGCGATCCGCGCCCTCGATGGCGGCGACCACACGGTCGGCCAGGGCCGCCATCACGACGGGATCGGCATTCAGCGACCGGGTGCGGGCGAAGGCCAGTCCGGCCTGCGCGGCCACCTCGGCCGCCTCGATGTCGAGGTCGAAGAGCACCTCGAGATGGTCGGCGGTGAACCCCTGGGCGCACACCAGCACGCCGTCGGCCCCGCCGGTGGCCGCGAGGTCGCGGATCACGTCGAGGATGTCGGGACCCCGCCACGGCTCGGGCGTGCGTCCCGCGCTCTGCCAGGCCAGCGCCCACTCCGGCCACGGCAGAAGGCCGACCTGGTCGGCCACGAGGTTGGCGCTCTCACGGAGCACATCCGGGTACGGGTCGTCCACCAGGACGCGTTCGGGAAGGGAATGGGCGGTGAAGAACACCTTGTGCCGTTCCGGCAGCGACGCCTGGGCATCGCGCACCGCGGCGGCGAGGAAGTCGACGTAGGCCGGCTCGGTGTGCCAACCATCGATGCGGTGCACGCGCACCTCGTGTGCGGCTCCGGCGTCGGTGGCGCGCTGTTGGTACTGACCCACGCTGAAACCCGAGTAGTGCGGCGCCAGGACCAGACCCACCACGTCGTGCACCCCGGCCTCGGCCAGTTCGGCCACGCCGTCCTCGATGAACGGCGTCGCATGCTTCTGGCCGAGCACCACCTTCCACCGGCCGGGCTGTTGCTCTTCGAGGGCGGCGGCGATGGCGGCGCGCTGGGCCTCGGTGAGCGCGGCGAGCGGGGAGATGCCGCCGATGGCGTCGTAGCGGCCCTTGAGCTCGGCCAGCAGTTCGGGGGTGGGGGCGCGGCCCCGGCGGATGTGGGTGTAGTACTCCTCCACGTCATCGGGCGTGCGGGGAGTCCCGTAGGCCATCACCAGCAGGCCGAGCGGTGCGTCACTCATCTGGTCACCTTCATCTGGTCGGGGGGTCGGTCATGTCGGGGCGGGACCGTCGCACCGTCCCTCTCGGTGCACGAGATCGACCACGCGTTCCAGGACCTCGGGGTCGAGCTCGGGCAGCACCCCGTGGCCGAGGTTGAACACATGGCCGGGATGCCCGGCGTTGCGGGCCAGGACGTCGCGGGTGCCCTCGGCCACGGCCTCCCACGGGGCCAGGCACAACGCAGGATCGAGGTTCCCCTGCAACCCGACACCCGCCGGCACCCGGGTGCGGGCCACGTCGATGGGCACCCGCCAGTCGACCCCCACGACATCGGCCCCAGCGGCCGCCATGAGCCCGAGCAGCTCGCCGGTGCCCACCCCGAAGTGGATGCGGGGCACCCCGAGATCGGCGACCTCGGCGAAGAGGCGCTGGCTGTGGGGCAGCACGTACTGCTGGTAGGCGGGCGGGCTGAGTGCTCCGGCCCAACTGTCGAAGACCTGAAGCGCCGCGGCGCCGTTGTCGACCTGCGAGCGCAGCGACGCGACAGCGAGGTCGACCAGCCGGGCCATCAGGGCGTGCCACAACGACGGGTCGCCGTACATGAGGGCCTTGGTGAAACCGTAGGTGCGCGACGGCCGCCCCTCGATGAGATAGCTGGCCACCGTGAACGGTGCGCCGGCGAACCCGATCAGAGGAACGTCGAGCTCTCGGGTCAGGATGCGCACGGTCTCGAGCACGTAGGGAGTGTCGGCCTCGGGGTCGAGGGGACGGAGACGGTCGAGGTCGGACGCCGACCGGAAGGGCCGCTCGACGACAGGACCCACCCCGGGGGCCACGTCGACACCGAAACCGATGGCGTGCACAGGAACCACGATGTCCGAGTAGAGGATGGCGGCGTCGACCCCGTAGCGCCGCACGGGTTGCAGGGTGATCTCGGCCGACAACTCGGGATCGGCGATGGCGTCGAGGATGCTGCCTTCGCCCCGCACGGCGCGGTACTCGGGGAGCGACCGGCCAGCCTGGCGCATGAACCACACCGGCACCCGGTCGTCGGGGCCGCCGGCGATGCCCCGACAGGCGCGCAGGAAGGGGGGGGGCGCGGGAGAGGCATCATCGACGGGCACTGCGCCAACCTACCGCCGCCCCTGCCCACCGGGCCCGGTCGACGGCGGGGCCACGAACGCGAAGGAGGCGGCTCAGGCGGATAACATGAACGATTCCCCGGGAGGCCGTTGTGCCCCCGGCCGACCGTCCCGCCGGGCGGGCCCGGCACCCCGGAAAGGCCCATGGCCAACCACCCCGATCTGGCAGCCGAACAGGCCTACCTCGATGCGGCCTACGCCTTCCTGGAGGCGAGCCGGCATGCCGCGACCCGCCTCACCTCCATGGTCGAGGTCGGCCGCGGCGGTACCGAGCAGGCCCGCTACGAGCGCGAGGTCATCCTCGACACCGTCTTCAACCGTCTCCAGCAGCTCCAGCTGGGCGACGCTGCTCTGTGCTTCGGCCGCATCGACCGCCGCCTCGACGGCAGCGAGCCCGTGGGCACCGGCAACGGGGCCACCGACAGCTCGGGGGCCGCCATCGAGAGCTTCTACATCGGCCGGATCGCAGTCAGTGACGACGATCAGGAACCCGTCGTGGTCGACTGGCGGGCCCCGGTGGCCGAGTCCTTCTACCGGGCCACCGGCCGCCAGTCGATGGGCCTCTCGCGGCGGCGGCACTTCGCCACCCGTGCCCGCACCCTCCTCGGTATCGAGGACGAACTGTTCGGCGACGCCCTCGAGCAGTTCGGCATCGCCGCCGACGACCCCGACGCCGACCGGCCCCAGATCAGCGGGCAGGGGGCGCTGTTCTCCGCCCTCGAAACGGCCCGCACCGGTCGTCTCGGCGACATCGTCGCCACCATCCAGGGCGAGCAGGACGAGATCATCCGGGGGGGCCTGCCCGGCGTGCTGGTCGTGCAGGGCGGCCCCGGCACCGGCAAGACCGTGGTGGCCCTGCACCGGGCCGCCTACCTGCTCTACACCCACCGCTTCCCCCTCGACGGCCAGGGTGTGCTCGTCATCGGCCCGAACCGCCTCTTCCTCGGGTACATCGAGCAGGTGCTCCCCTCCCTCGGCGAAGCGGGGGTCGAGCTGGCGGTGCTGGCCGACCTGGTGCCCGAAGGGCGTATCCAGGGATACGACCGGGGTCTCACCGCCCGGGTCAAGGGCGATCCGCGCATGGCCAGGTTCCTGGCCCGCGCCGTCACCGACCGTGAGCTGCCGCTGCGCCACGATCTCCACATCGGGTACGGCCTGCAGCGCCTCACCCTCACCAGGGATCGCAGCGCCCGCATCGTGCACGAGGCCCGCCGGCGCTACCGACGCCACAACGCCGGCCGCCGGTTCGTCGAGACCGAGGTCTTCGCCGAGTTGGCCCTGTCCGGACGAGGGGAGCTGGCGGCCTCGGAGGTCCGCGACCGGCTGCGCCGTGACCCGTCGGTGCGCGAGGCCCTCGAGTGGATGTGGCCGGTGCTCACCCCGTCGCAGCTGCTCCACGACCTGTACGGCGCACCGAGCCTGCTGCGTCACGCCGCCCGCGACCTGCTCACCGCCGACGAGTGGCGCTCGTTGCACCGACCCCGCCGCGAGAACATCCACGACATCGGGTGGACCAGCGACGACGCTCCGTTGCTCGACGAGGCGCGCGCCATACTCGGCCCGAAGCCGCGCCGACGCCGGCCGGGCCGGTCGGTCGACGCCGACGAGATCCGCACCTACGGCCACATCGTGGTCGACGAGGCCCAGGACCTCTCCCCCATGCAGCTGCGCATGCTGGAGCGGCGGTCGCTGAACGGCTCCATGACCATCGTGGGCGACATCGCCCAGGCCACCGGCCAGTGGGCCCACGCCTCGTGGGACGAGATCCTCGACCGCCTGCCGGCCCGCCGCCCACCCCGGCGCGCCGAGCTCACCCTCGGCTACCGCCTGCCGGCGCCGATCATGGCTCTCGCCGCACGGGTGCTGCGCCACGCGGCGCCCGACATCACCCCACCCCGCTCGGTGCGCGAGGACGGCGCCGAGCCGACGATCATCCCGGCTCCGGCCGGGGCGCTCGTCACCGCCGCAGTCGCGGCCACGTTGGCCGAACGGCGGGCGGTCGACCCGGGCCAGGTGGCCCTCATCTGCCCGGCTTCGCTCGTCGAACCGCTGTGTGCGGGGCTGGCGGCGGCCGAAGTGCCCTACGGACGGGCCACCCGCAGCGGCCTCGAGCAGCAGATCACCGTGGTCGAGGTGGGCCTGGTCAAGGGCCTCGAGGTCGACGCCGCCGTGGTGGTCGAGCCGGCGCTGATCGTGAACGAGGAAGCCCAGGGCGATCGGGCCCTCTACGTGGCCCTCACCCGAGCCACGAAGCGCCTGGCCGTGGTGCACGAACGACCGCTGCCGGCGAGCCTCGACGCCTGAGCCTCATCCTCGGTCCCGAACGCCCCGAGGCGGTCGAACGAAGCGGCTCAACAATCCCGCTCAGTGACAAGTGACGAGGATGCGGCCGCTGGCGAAGGCGCCGATGCCCACGCGGTTGCCGTCGACCTCGACCGTTGTGGTGCCGTCGGGCGAGGCCGCCGTGACGACCCCGTCGTGACCCGGGAGCAGCGACGACTGCTCGAGGAAATCGAGGATGCCGGGGGCGAACTCGAGCTCCTCGGGGATGCGCGACACGGTGAAGCGGCTGCCCACGGCCAGGCTGTCGAGGCTGACGGCATCGGGAGCGGCGTAGCCACTCCCGGGGATCGGGTTGCCGTGGGGGCAGGTGGTCGGGTCACCGAGCACCCGGCTCATGGCCACTTCCACCGTCGACGAGATGACGTGCTCCCAGCGGCCCGCCTCTGCGTGGGCGTCGGCCCAAGAGAGGCCGAGGATGTCGGTGAGGAACCGCTCGGCCAGACGGTGCCGGCGCACGACCGACTCGGCCAGTTCGGTGCCGTCGTCGGTGAGGCGGATCGCCCCGGACTCGACCTTCACGAGACCGGCCTTCTCCATCTTGCGGATCATCTCCGACACCGCCGGACGCGACACGTCGAGGCGGTCGGCGACACGGGCCTGGATCACGTCGAGGTCGTCTTCACGCAGCTCGAAGATGGTCTCGCAGTACTCCTCGAAGGCCGGGTGCCACTCACGGGTCAGGGGCGAAGTCATGGAATAAAGCCTACGGGACGCTCCGTGCGCAGGCTCGGCCGGCGCCGAGAGTTCACCCGGGGTGTCCACCGGGTTCTCCAACCGGGCCCACCGTCGCTGGTGGTCGGTAGCGTGACCGGGTGTCGTCGGATGATCCGCTCGAGCCGTTCTCCGAGCCCGTGCGGGCCTGGTTCTCCACCACGTTCGCCGCGCCCACTCCCCCGCAGGCGCAGGGCTGGCCGGCCATCGCCGGGGGTGACCACACCCTGGTGCTGGCCCCCACCGGGTCGGGCAAGACCCTGGCCGCGTTCCTGTGGGGCCTCGATCGGCTGGTCTCGGCCCCGGTGCCCGAGGATCGCGAGCACCGCACCCGTCTCGTCTACGTCTCACCGCTGCGGGCCCTGGCCGTCGACATCGAGAAGAACCTGCGCAGCCCGCTGGCCGGCATCGCCCTGGCCGCCGAACGCCTGGGACTGCCCTTCACCGCCCCCACCGTGGCCATGCGCACCGGCGACACCCCGGCCGACGAGCGCCGCCGCATGCTGCGCCGTCCTGCCGATCTGCTGATCACCACCCCCGAGTCGCTCTACCTGATGCTCACCTCTCAGGCCCGCGAGACCCTTCGGGGCGTCGAGGCCGTGATCATCGACGAGATCCACGCCGTGGCCGCCACCAAGCGCGGGGCCCACCTGTCACTCACGCTCGAACGCCTCGACGCCGTCACCGACCGGCCGGTGCAGCGCATCGGCCTGTCGGCCACCCAGCGTCCCCTCGACGAGATCGCCCGCTTCCTCGGCGGGTACGACGGCACCACCCGCCGGCCGCGTGCCGTCACCATCGTCGACGCCGGGGTGCGCAAGCACCTCGACCTCCAGGTCGTCGTGCCGGTGGAGGACATGGGCGCGCTGGGCGAGGTGATCGACGAGCCCATCAGCGGGCCCGCCGCGGCCGGCCCGGTGCGCCGGTCCATCTGGCCGTCGATGCACCCCAAGCTGCTCGAGCTGGTCGAGGCCCATCGCAGCACGATCATCTTCGTGAACGCCCGTCGGCTGGCCGAGCGGTTGGCGACCAGGCTCAACGAGCTGCACCTCGAAGGCGTCAACCGGGCGGGCGAGAACGACGGATCGCCCCCCGGCCCCGGCGAAGAACTGGTGATGGCCCACCACGGATCGCTGAGCCGCGAACGACGCTTGCTCATCGAGGACCGCCTCAAACGGGGAGAGCTCAAGGGCCTGGTGGCCACCAGCTCGCTCGAGCTGGGTATCGACATGGGCGCCGTCGACCTGGTGGTGCAGGTCGAGTCGCCCGGCGCCGTGAGCCGTGGTCTGCAACGGGTGGGCCGGGCCGGGCACCAGGTGGGCGAGCCCAGCCGGGGCACGTTCTTCCCCAAGCACCGCAACGACCTGGTCGAGACCGCGGTGGTGGTCGACCGCATGGAACAGGGCCTCATCGAGCACACCCGCTACCCCCGCAACCCGCTCGACGTGCTGGCCCAGCAGATCGTGGCCATGGTGGCCATGGAGGACTGGACCGTTGACGACCTCACCCGTCTGATTCGTTCGTCGGCAAACTATGCCGAACTGGGCGATGAGGTGTTGGCCAACGTGCTCGACCTGCTGGCCGGGCGTTACCCCAGCGAGGAGTTCGGCGAGCTGCGACCGCGAGTGGTGTGGGACCGCATCGACGGCGTGGTGCGGGCCCGTGCCGGCGCCCAACGCCTGGCCGTCACCAGCGGCGGCACCATCGTCGACCGGGGCCTGTTCGGCGTGTTCCTGCCCGACGGCACCCGGGTGGGCGAGCTCGACGAGGAGATGGTCTACGAGTGTCGCCCCGGCGAGACGTTCCTGCTGGGTGCGTCGACCTGGCGGATCGAGGACATCACCCACGAACGGGTGGTGGTGGTGCCGGCACCGGGCCAGCCCGGGAAGATGCCGTTCTGGCACGGCGACGGGCCCGGGCGACCACTGGAGCTGGGCCGGGCCCTCGGCGAGTTCGTGCGCACCATCCGGGCCACGCCGGCCGACGAGGCCCTCACCCGCCTGCACGACCGCCACCATCTCGACCCCCTGGCCGCCACCAACCTGCTCGCCTACCTCGACGAGCAGGCCGAGGCCTGCGGGGGGGTGGTGCCCGACGACCGCACCATCGTGGTCGAGCGCTTCCGCGACGAGATCGGCGACTGGCGCATCTGCATCCACACCCCGTTCGGAGCCCAGGTGCACGCCCCGTGGGGCATGGCCCTGCAGGCCCGGCTGGCCGAACGGTGGGGAGTGGACGTCGAGCTGATCTGGAGCGATGACGGCATCGTGATGCGCCTCCCCGAGGCGGTCGACACGTTCCCGCTCGACGAGCTGGCCGTCGACCCCGGCGAGATCGACGAGCTGGTCATCGCTCAGTTGCCCCAGACAGCGATGTTCGCCGGCCGCTTTCGCGAGTGCGCAGCCCGGGCTCTGTTGTTGCCCCGTCGCCGGCCCGACCGACGCACCCCGCTGTGGCAGCAACGCCAACGCGCCGCCGACCTGCTCACCGTGGCCGCCCGCTACCCCGACTTCCCGATCCTGCTCGAAACCACCCGTGAGTGCCTCAACGACGTGTTCGACCTGCCGGCGTTGCGCGAGGTGCTCACCGACCTGCGCTCGCGTCGGGTGAAGGTCGTGGCCGTCGACACGCCGAGGGCGTCACCGTTCGCGCAGTCGCTTTTGTTCGGATGGATAGCCGTCTACATGTACGGCGGCGATGCCCCGCTGGCCGAGCGTCGCGCCGCCGCTCTGGCCCTCGACCGCGACCTGCTGCGCGAGCTGTTGGGCGCCGAGGAGCTGCGCGACCTGCTCGACCCGGCGGTGCTGGCCGACCTCGAACTCGAGCTGCAACGGTTGGCCGACGGGCGCCGGGCCCGAGACGCCGACGAAGCCCATGATCTCTTGCGGTTGCTCGGTCCGTTGTCGCGCTGGGAGATCGAAGCCCGCTGCGAGCCGGCCGACGGACGGGGCGAGGCGGCCGTGGCCGAGTGGCTCGACGAGCTGGTGGCGGCGCGCCGGGCCATCGTCGTGGCCGTCGCCGGCGAGGACCGCTTCGCCGCCGCCGAGGACGCGGCCCGATTGCGCGACGCCCTCGGCGTGGCTCTCCCCCCGGGTCTCCCGGCGGTCTTCACCGACTCGGTGCCCGACCCTCTCGGCGATCTGGTGGCCCGTTTCGCCCGCACCCACGGGCCGTTCGTCACCCACCAGGTGGCGGCCCGCTACGGCGTGGGGGTCGATCGGGTGCGGCCCGTCCTCGAACGCCTCGAAGCCGAGAGTCGGGTGGTGCGGGGCGAATTCCGGCCTGGTGGCAACGAGCGCGAGTGGGTCGACGACGACGTGTTGCGCCAGCTCCGCCGCCGGTCGCTGGCTGCGCTGCGCCAGGAGGTGGAGCCGGTGGAGGGCGACGCCCTGGCCCGGTTCCTGCCGGCCTGGCAGAACGTCGGGCCCACCCGGCGCGGCGTCGAGGCCCTCATCGAGGCCCTCGGTGTGCTGCAGGGGGCGGCTATCCCCGCCTCGGTGCTCGAGGCCGACGTGCTGGCGGCGCGAGTGCTGGGCTTTCGCCCCGCCGACCTCGATGCGCTGATGACGTCGGGCGAGGTGGTGTGGGTTGGTGCCGGGGCCGTTGGTACCGGCGACGGACGCGTGCGGCTGCTCTTCCGCGACCAGGCCGGACTTCTGGTGCCGCTGCCCGATCCCGAGACCGTGGCGGCGCTGGCGGGGCCCTGGGCCGCCGATGCCGACGAGATCTCCGACCAGGCGGGGGGCAGCCACGTCCATGCCGACGACAGCGACCCGGATGCCGACCGGGGCGTTCGGAGCGCCCTGTACCGGCATCTCCGGCAGCGGGGCGCCTCGTTCTGGCCCGAGTTGGTGGCCGCCGCGCAAGGGGCGGGGCAGCCTTACGACGACCCCACCGTGCTGTCGGCGCTGTGGGAGTTGGTGTGGGCCGGGCTGGTCACCAACGATTCCCTGGCCCCGTTGCGGGCCATGGTGGCCTCGGGCGGGCGGCGCAAGGTGGCCTCCACCCGTCGCCCCCCGGGTGGACGAGCGGCGTCGATGCGTTCGGTGGGTCGGCGCCCGAACCTGGGGCGACCGGCCATGGGTTCGATGTCGCGCCTCGGCCCGCCCGCCGCCGCCGGCCGATGGTCACTGGTCGAACCGCTGCTGGCGCCGCTGCCTTCGCCCACCGAGGTGGCCCACGCCACCGCGTTGCAGTTGCTCGAGCGTCACGGGGTGCTCACTCGCGAGGCCGTGCTCGGCGAGGGGGTGCCCGGGGGGTTCGCCGCCGTGTACCCGGTGCTGAAGGCGCTGGAGGAGCGGGGCCAGGTGCGCCGGGGCTACTTCGTCTCGGGTCTCGGCGCCGCCCAGTTCGCCCTGCCCGGCGCCGTCGACCGCCTGCGCACGGCTCGGGAGGCCGACGAGGAGTCGCTCACCCCGATCGTGCTGGCCGCCACCGACCCGGCCCAACCGTTCGGGTCCACCCTGCCCTGGCCCGAGTCGGCGGGGCATCCGGCCCGGGTGGCCGGGGCGTTCGTGGTGCTGGTGGCCGGTGAGGCCGCAGTGTTCGTGGAACGGGGTGGGCGCAGCCTGGCCTCGTTCCCCGCGGCGTACCGCCACGCCCACTGGGCCGACGCCGTGGCCGCGCTGGTGAAGGACGGCCGGGTGAAGCGCATGGAGATCACCCGCATCGATGGTGAGCCGGCGAACGACTCGCCATTGGCCGACGTGTTGCGCGCCGCCGGCTTCGGCGACGGCTACCGCGGCCTCACCCTGCGGGGCCGGTGACCTCGTGCCCGAAGGCGACACCATCCACCGAACTGCGGCCCGACTGCGCCCCGTGCTCGAAGGCCAGGCCATCGTGCAGTTCCGGGCCCACCGCCTGGCGGTGAAGGGTCCCGAACCGGGCACGACCATCGAGCTCGTCGAGGCCCGAGGCAAGCACCTGCTCGTCCACTTCGCCGACGGTTGGGTGCTCCAGTCCCACATGCGCATGACCGGCAGCTGGCACCTCTACCGCACCGGCGAGCGCTGGCAGAAACCCGCCCACGCCGCCCGGGCGCTGATCGAGGTCGGGCCGGACACCGCCGACGACGACCATCGCGGTTGGATCGCCGTGTGCTTCTCGGCCCCCGTCGTGGAGTTGGTCCGACAGGCCCGGACCGCCCACCTCGGCCCCGACCTGTGTCGACCCGACGCCGACCTGGCCGAAGCCGCCCGCCGCATGGGCGCTCTCGATTCGGCCACTCCCCTCGCCGAAGCCCTCCTCGACCAGCGGGTCTGCTGCGGGGTGGGCAACGTCTACAAGAGCGAGGTGCCGTTCGCCCTGGGCGTGCACCCGCTCACTCCGGTGGGCGAGCTCGACGGTGACACCCGCCAGCAGGTGGTGGCCACCGCCGCCCGGCTGCTGCAGGCCAACCTCACCACCACCGCCCGCACCACCGTGGCCGGCCCGGCCGGGTCCCTCGCCGTCTACGGCCGACGCCGCGAGCCCTGCCGACGCTGCGGCACACCGGTGAAGCGGGCGGTCACCGGACCGATGGCTCGCAGCACCTACTGGTGCCCGACCTGCCAACCCGTGACGACGGAGCGGCCCTGACCGCGCCCATCAACCGTTACTGGCGACGGCGACCGTCGTGCGGATCATCCGGCTTCGAGCCATTCGAACAGATCCGGGGCCGGCGGTGAGGCGGATCGTCGGTGAAGGCGGACGAGGTCGACGGCTCGGGTCCGGACCATGCGCGCCGTCTCGATGTCAGTGGGTTCGGTGACGGTCGTCTCGATGGCGGTGGGTTCGATCGCGGTCGGCTGAGGATCGCTGGACCAAGTGCCCGTGCCGGTGCCCGTGCCCGTGCCCGTGCCCGTGCCCGAAGAGTGAGTGTCCGCGGTCGGGGGGTCGGGGAACTACGGAATGAGATCGCGCGTGTGGGGGTGGTGCAGCGGCAGGGAGGTTGGTGGGTGGGGGGCTGGTGAGGGTGGTGCCGTCGGGTTGGGTGAACACGAGGGTGGCGTCGGGTTCGAGGTGGAGGTTCCAGTCGTCGCGGTGCACCACACCGTGGTGGGTGGCGCAGAGCCCGGCGAGGTTGGCGAGGTCGGTGGCCCCGCCGTGGTTCCAGTGCTGCAGGTGGTGGGCGTGGACCCAGGCGGTGGGGGCGTCGCAGTGCGGGAACCGGCAGCCCCGGTTGCGGGTGATCATGGCGTCGCGGAGGCTGGGTGAGGCCAGCCTGATGTTGCGACCGCGGTCGATGACCTGCCCCTCGGCGATGAGCAGGCGGTGCAGCAGGGTGCCGTCGGTGAAGAGCCCGAGGTCGGATTCGAACCGACGGCCTGCTGTTTACAAGACAGCTGCTCTGACCAACTGAGCTACTCGGGCGGCATGGCGCGCGACGTGGCTCGAAACCGGGTGGCCACGGCATCGTCGGGGCTGAACGCTAGTCGGACGGCTCCGGTTCCCCGCTGGGCCCCTGAATGGGTGCTCCGGGGGCACAGGGGCGCCGCGTCAAACCCTCCTCGTGGGCTTGCAGCATGGGAAGCCCGATGCTACCGTCGTCAGGTGCATGATAAAGAAATAAATCAAAGCTCCGCCGAGCAGCATGAGGGTGACGGCGAGCGGCACGGATCGTCCCACCGTCGATCTACGGTCCCAGTGATGGCATGCGCCGTAGTCGTCTCGCTTTTCTGTCTGCTGGTGGTCCAGGACTCAGGTTCGGAAGCGGTGGGGGCGGAGCCGAGCACTGAGACGGGGTTTACCCAGCCCTTCGCCGGAGATCCCCGATATGAATATCTGGCGGCCACTCAACTCACCAATCTGGATCAGCTCCATCAGCCGATCGGGCAAGAACGCGCCGATGACCTTGCCATGCAGTTTGGACTGACCAGGGGAGATGCCTTCACCCCGCAGCAGTATCTCGAGTTCATCACCGGCCAAGGGGTGGGCGGCGATACGGCCAGTGCAAAGATCATCGAAGAGAGCGCCCGAATCTTGACCAACACGATTGGACGCCCGCTGCTTTCTGACGTGAATGGCAAAATCACCAAGACGGTTCTGGCCAGCTATGGGCTGTTCGTCAACACGGAAGGTCTTCTCCAGAGTCTCGCCAACATGGATTCCCCGACAAGGCAAGCTAACTCGGTGATCGCTCCCGGTGGATACATGGGGACGTGGTGCAGGGCCAATGGTTGCGAGGCATCAATCGAAGCACTCTATAGTTCTGCTTACACGGTAGAGGCCGTCCTTGGGCTGGCATCACAAAAGATATCAGGCGCCGCCCAGTTGGTCAGAAATACGAAAGCTGGTATCAGCTCAGAGGTAGGGATGTCGATGGTCCCTTCCATCTGGGTGGCGAACTTCGCTTTGCTCTACCTCCTGAACCCAGAAGTGGCGGCAGAGATGCCTGCCTACTGGGCTCCTATCCCGTCCGCGGTGGCCGATGCTCTTCTGGCCAGCCCTACTGGCCAGGTGCCCTACAGCGACTACGCGTCCGCCTTCGAGCCGTCCCCGACCCCGCAGTTCACCGGCTGACGGAGACCAGAAGACACCCGGGCCACGGTGGCCAGCCCCGACCTGGCCGAGGCGTCGAGTCGTTCGTTGCCCAGGTCCTGAGGCACCACACTCAGAGGGAGCGAAACAGTGGCCGGGGGTGCCTAGGGTCGCCGCTGACGCACGACGCGCCCGGGATGGGCCACTGGAGGCAGACATGCAGCGTGGCCGGGTGCGCCGCCGCACGGCCGCGGCGTTGGTAGCCGCGCTTCTCGTGGCGCTTCTCGGTGCGACGGGCACCATCGCCCCGATCCTGTCGCCCGCCTCGGCGGCGTCGGGTCAGCTCGACGGGCGAGTAGTGAGCGGGCCGAGACCGTTGGACGGCTACTCGGTTCGCCTCTACGCAGTGGGTGTCGTCACGCCGCTCGCAACCGCCGAGTCGGCGCTGGACGGCCGCTTCACGCTCGACGTCAGCGCTCCGGACGCTCCCGGCACCGTCTACTACGTCACCGCAGAGCAGGTGCTCCCACCGCCCCACGAGGGCTCGGTCGTGTTTGCGAGCGTCCTCGGCACCGCCCCGCTGCCGGCAGAAATCGTCGTGAACGAGCGAACCACGGTGGCCACCGGCTTCGCCATGGCCCAGTTCACCGAGGCGGCGGCCATCAGCGGGTCCTCGCCCGGCGTTGACAACGCCGCGCGTATGGCCCGCAACCTCGCCGACCCCGTGACCGGTGAGGTCAGCGCTGTGCTGGCCAACACACCCAACGTTGCCTCGTCGCTCGAGACGCTCAACTCGCTGGCCAATCTGGTCGCCGGCTGTCCTGGCGACCCGATCCACTGCGCCATGGTCTTAGCCGCCGCCACCCCTGACGGCGAAACGCCAGCCCCCGATACGTTCAGCGCAGTTGCCAGCATCGCCCGCCACCCCTGGGTGAACCCCATCGAGCTGTACGAGCTCTCGCAGGCCTCGCCCAGTCCCTATGCGCCGGCACTGACGTCGCCTCCCGATGCCTGGATCCTCGCCCTGCGGTTCGTCGGAGACGGCGCGTCGCTCAACGGACCGGGCAACTTCGCCGTCGACCACGAGGGCAACGTCTGGGTCTCGAACAACTACGAGTACAGCCCGTCGGCCTTCGAACCGGTGTGTGGTGCCGAGAACCTCATCAAGTTCAGGCCGGACGGTCGCTACGCGCCGGGCTCCCCCTACACCGGCGGCGGCCTGAGCGGCGCCGGTTACGGCATCAGCATCGACCCCTACGGCGCGGTGTGGGTCGGGAACTTCGGTTTCGCGGCGCCGGTCCCCGGCTGCCCGGCGGACCGCCAGCCCCCTCACAACAGTGTCTCGAAGTTCTCCCTCGACGGCGTCCCCCTCTCGCCCGATAGCGGTTTCACCCAAGGTGGGGTTTCCTGGCCGCAAGGCACCGTTTCCGATCGCGCCGGCAACATCTGGATCGCGAATTGCGGCAACGACAGCGTGACCCTGTTCCCCGACGGAGATCCCCTCAGAGCGATGGCGCTCACTGACATAGGGCTGAAGCGAGCCTTTGACATCGCTGTCAACCAACGCGGCCAAGCCTTCGTCACAGGGGTCGAGAGCAACAACGTGGTGGTGCTCGAGCCGGACGGAACAGTGGCGCCCGTCTCGCCGATCGTGGGCGGCGGGCTCAACCGACCGCTCGGTATCGCCGCCGACAGCGACGGCAACCTTTGGGTGGCCAACTCAGCACTCATCGATCTGCCGTGCCCTGACATCCAGACTCCTGGCTCACCGGGAGGGTCCGTCACCTTCCTCCCGCATGAGGATCCTGGTGCGCCCGTCGAACTCAGAGGCGGGGGACTGACGATCCCATGGGGCCTCAGCATCGACGGCAACGGCAAGGCCTGGGTCGCCAACTTTGCCGGGAAACGGGTCTCGCAGTTCTGCGGAACCCGGCTGGTCGGGTGCCGACCGGGCAGCAGCCCAGGGGATCCCATCTCTCCTGACCTCACCGGCTACTCCTTCGAGGGATTCGCCCGCAACACCGCCACCGCCGCCGACACGGCGGGCAATCTCTGGGTCACGAACAACTGGAAGGAGATACCCGTCCAGGCAAACCCCGGTGGCTACGAGGTGGTGGTGCTCGTCGGCATCGCCGGCCCGGTGCAACCGCCGCCGCCGAAGCTGCGACCCGTCTCCGCCCCCACACCGGCCGTGACGCCGCTGCATCCTGCGTTCACGGGCTAGGAGTTGTGTCCCGCGAGGTTGCTGACACGGCCGGCGGGAGGGGCGCCGATGGCGGTGTGGTGTCGGTGGTGGTTGTAGCGGTGGAGCCAACGGTGGCTCGGCCGAGACAACCGTGTCCTTTCCGGTCCTGGTCGTCGCGGCCCTGAGCGATAGTTTGCGAGGCGTTCTAACAAAAAGTTGGTGTACGTGGCGTTTCGACTGCTTTCATGTACTGCGAGTGAGGCTGACGCGCTTCTCGGTGCGATGAAGTGCGTGGCCACTGCTGATGGCCGACGGCCACTCTCTCGGGATGCTCGGATCTTCCTCGAGCAGTGCCAACGGCATGTACTGCCCACTGCCGCCTGCGCTGTCGACGAGCTGCCGGAGCACCTCGACGGCCCGGCCCTCGCGACAGCGTTGCCCACGCCCGGCCGACGCCGTGACGCCGTGCGGCTGGGCACCATCATGGTGTTCGTCGATCCCTCACTCGACGCCGAGGCGGTCGATCTAGTGGCCCGGATCGCCGCCGCGCTCGGGGTTGACGAGGGCTCGGTCGACGACCTCTGGCGCATCGCTCATCGTCAGGCCGACGAGGCACAGGCGTGCGTGATGCGTCGCAGTCTCCGGTGGATGACGGGTTTGGACATGCCGACCTTCCGGCAGGCGGAGAAGGCCAACGCCGCTCGGGACACCTCGTCGCCTGCGGTCGTCGACCGCTACGAGAGGCTGCTCGATAGGGCCGAGGGCACGTTGGGCCATGAACTCGGTCGCTACTACGCGAACAATGGATTTCCGTTCCCGGGCACGCAAGGAGGGCACGCCATCGAGGTGGTCGGCCTGCACGATGTCCACCATGTGCTCGCCGGTTACCCGACCAGCATCAACGGTGAGTTCGCCCTCGCCGGGTTCACGGCATCGGTCAGCCGTCGCGAGCCCCTCGATCATCTGGTGTTCGTGCTGCTCACCTGGCATGTGGGCAACAGTGAAAGCCCGACGGGTGTGGCACAGGCAGCAATCGAGCCGGAGCACTTCTTCGATGGCATCGGTCGCGGCGCGCACGTACACCTCGATGTGACCCGGACCGACTGGGATTGGGCCGCCTACCTCGACCACCCACTCGACGAGCTGCGCGAACAGATCGGGGTACCCGACGGGTTCTGGGTCGGTCCCATGGGGCACTGGCAGTCATCGGCCTGGCCAGACCCACCACGATCGGCCGGCTCGAACGAGATCCCGGTGACACCGCCGCGTTCATGACCGACGCTCGCACGCAAAGCCCCGCACGACCAGATGGAACCCCAGTCGAGACCCGGGATGGCTCGACCAGCGATGACACGCCGACCGTGGTCGGCGCCCGCTACGTCCACACGGCCACGTGGGCCCGTTCGTCCCACTGCCCGAGCACCGAGGTGCCGGCGACGAGATCTGCTCAGGCCGCGGCGCCCACCGTGGGGTAGCGCACGTAGTGCTCCTGCAACAGGGCGATGAACGCCGGGTCGCGCACGGGGTCGTCAGGCGCCGACGCAGCGACCCCTCGCCCGCGCAGGTCGTCGACGAAACGGGCCACGACGCCGCCGAGATCGATGTCGTCGGTGTGGTCATCGACGCGAGCCGCCTCGGCGGCGGTTGCGAACGCATCGGCCTTCCAGGAAAGACTCATACGCAGGGCGTCGCGGCCGAACGAGGCCACGGTCTTCCCTTCGTCCACGATCGACCACGTGCCCGAACCGTCGTGCACCAGCTCGGCGTCGAGCGACAGGGAACGCAGTCCGTCTTCCACCCTCCCGGTGGGCCGCACCCGGTGGAACATGAAGTCGTTGTCGCCCACGATCATGGTGTTGTCGATGGCGCCCTCGTGGATCGTCGAGGGACGGTCGGGGCCGTCGGGCCAGTACTCGAACCCCCCATCGGTACCGGCGTAGAACCACGCCACCCCGGTGGCGATGTGACGCCGCACGTCCTCGAAGAGCCCGGACATCCCCATGATGGACAAGAAGGTCGTGGGCCACTCGTTGCGGTCGAACCCCCGGAAGGCGGGCACGTCGACGTGGCCGGCACCCTGGGCGAACGGGAGCTGCCAGGTGAGATTGCAGTACAGCGTGTGGGGGCGCACGACCTCGGCCCCGCCGAACACGGTGCGCGCCGCTTCCGCGAACTGGGCGTCATTCAGCAACCACTCGACGTCGGGGTCGGCCCGGCCGTCGAGGGCCCAGTCGCCGCGAAAGACCGGGGCCACGACCATCTGTTCGGCGGCATTGCCCGAGGACGCCGCGTACTCGGCACTGTTGGTGAAGTAGCGCTGCACCGGCCAGTAGGGCGCTCGCGCCTCGATCAGTCGCTCGATGGCACCACGGTCGCCAACGGCAGGATCGAGCACGACGGGGGAAGAGAGGACACCAGACATGACCCGATAGTCGCACAGTCGAGCGATCCCGGTCGGCCGGAATCAGCTGACGAGGCGTGCCAGGGTTCACCGGGCCCGATAGAGCGCCCACATCTCGCGCCGCGGCGAGAGCTCGATGAGCCGAGCCAGGTCACGATCATCCAGATTCGGGTCCCCGACGAACAACGACGGCGCCGACAGCACCACCGGTGCCACGTCGGGATAGCCCGAGTCCTCGATTCGTCGGCGCAAGGCGGCAGCCAACTCCTCGTACTCCTCCCGCTCATCGGGGGTGAGTGGGTCGAACCGGGCCAGCTCCTCCCATCGCGGATCGGCGGCGAAGGTGGCGAGAGCGACGCCCGACGCGACGGCGAGCTCGACGTCGGCCGAATCCGGATCGGCCCCGCGAGTGCCACTCCACACGAACGCGCTGTCGGGTGGCACGGTCACATGACGGCCCGCTCGCTCGAGCTCGTAGACCAGTCCCGGACCCACCCCCGGGAACGCCTCGGTGAAGGTCATCGCGATGACCTCACCCGGGGCGGTGGCCTCGTTCGCCGCCGGGAGCAGCGCCTCGACGGCATCGGACAGGCGGGCATCGGGCCGGGGCCCCGTGGGGACCACGACCAGCGCGACCACCGCGATCGAGACCGTCATCGCGACCACCACCGCTCGGACCGCCCCGTCCCACCGAGGACGACCGGCCACGAGGGCGCGGACAGCGGCCAATGCCAGCGTGCACCAGACCAACCCGCCCACCACTCGTGACCAGGAGTACAGGTAGGGATAGGGCACATCCGACAGCAGGCCGAGGGTCACCACCCCCGCCACCGAAGTGACGGTCACCACCGCGGTCAGAGCGGCGAGCTCCCGGTCCCGTTTCCACCAAGCAGCCACGCCGGACGCACCGAGCGCAGCCGCGGAAAAGAGGAGCCACCAGATCGGCGCTTCAAGGAGGTCCCCCAACAGGCCCACGGGCTCGATGCCACCGACCCAGGGACCCCACGGGACAGAGGCGCGCGCGGCCCGTCCCAGCGCCCCGGCCAGCCCGAGCGCGGGTTCCTCGGGCCCCGCGAAGTAGTCGACGATCGCGCCCAGGTTGCCGGACACGAAGATCTGGTCGATCAGTACCGGCGCCCACAGCAGAACCCCGAGCCCGCCAGCCACGAGCATCGCCGCCCGCCAACCTCGACCCCTCGGGCTGGTGTGCCATGCACCGACGGTCGCGAGTACCGCCGCAAACCCGCTCACGACGACGACGAGCGGGAGGTACCCGACGTGAGCTTGTGTGCACACCGATCCAGCGACCACGAGCACCGGCGCGGCCCAGCGATCACCAGCGGCCAGCGCCCACCCGGCGACCACGAGACACAGGAAGCACAGCACGACCAGAGTGGGGTTCCAGATCGAGTAGGGCGTGTCGGCGTGGTTGACGAACAAGGTCATCGCCAACGCCCCGATCAGCGCCGCCCCAACCAAGCCCCCCCGACGTCCGGCCAGAACCGTGGCGACGACCGCCGCCAGGCCCTTCAACGCGATGCCGGCGGCGAGCAGGACCGAGGGAGCACCACCGGACACCCAGGACGGGACCATGAACCACCAGGCCAGGGCCGGGCCCGGGTGATACCAACCGAAACGGCTGTAGACGCCCACGAGAGGAAGGTCGTCCGGCGCGTCGAGCACCCTCGTGGCGAGGATGGCGGCGTCGCTGGTGACGTACCACGACCCCACGAACGAAGCCATCATCGCGACGACGAACGGAGCGGCGACCAGCAGCACGATCCACCACCAACGCCGCGACCGACTGCGCAACGCGGCGTCACCGTCGGTGTCAACTCGCCCCACTGGCGAAGGTTAGGCCAGCCCGCTCCGTGCTCGGTGACCTTGCGCCGTGACGTCCGTCCGTCCGGACCAACCTCAGCAGACAAGGCCGGAAGGGCAGAAGTTCGTGACCAAACGATCGGCAGCGACGCTCGGGCTGCTCGCCCTGGCAGTGGTGATTCCCGCATGCTCGACCCAGGCCGACACGGGTTCCGCGGGCGGGACCCCACCGCGGTGCTCGTCGACCCGCCGTCGGAGTTCCTTCAGGACAACGAGACGCCTGAACAGTGGGCCGACCAGCGCGTCCTCATGAACGTGAACGACGCCCAGATCGCCGCACTCGTGCCGGGGGCCGTCCACATCACGAACACCGACAGCGGGCACAACATCCACATGATCCAACCCCAGCTCGGGGCCGGGGCGATCGCCGACGTGGTCACCGACGTGCGGGAGGGCCGCACCACGGCGACGCCCTGACCTGGGGCCGGTAGCGACGCCGTCCATGAGCATCCTCGGCAACCGCGTCCTACGCCGAGAGGACCCGGCCCTGCTCACCGGCGGTGGCACCTACGTCGACGACGTGGCCTCGCCCGGCGCCGCTCACGTCGTGTACGTGCGCTCCACGATCGCCCACGCCCGAATCGAGAGCATCGACACCACCGAGGCCGCGGCCGCCCCGGGCGTGCTGGCCGTCGTCACCGCCGCCGACATCGACCTGCCCCGCCTCGCTCCCATCGGGATGGTCAACCAGGACATGGCCCGACCGGTGCTGTTCCCCGACGCTGGCACGAACGTGGCCATGACCATCGACCATCGCAGCGACCCCATCTCGTTCGACGGCTGTGAGGTGGTCGTCACCACCCGTACGGTCAACCAGCGCCTGGCCCCGGCGCCCATCGAAGCCCGCAGCGCCCTGGCCTGGTGGGACGACGACGACCGACTGGTGCTCGAGATCGGCTGCCAGGGCCCGCATCCCGTGCGGGCCGCCCTGGCCGAGCTGTACGGGCTCGACCCCGAACGGGTGCGGGTCATCTGCCCCGACGTGGGTGGCGGGTTCGGGGCCAAAGCTCACGCCGCTCCCGAGGCGCTCCTGCTCGGCGAGCTGGCCCGTCGCCTCGGCCGGCCGGTGCGCTGGAGCGAGACGCGCTCGGAGAACCTCGGGAGCGGCGTGAACCACGGTCGCGGCCAGGTGTAGCACGTCACCCTGGGCGGCACCGCCGACGGCCGGCTGCTGGCCTACCGCATCGAGATGATCCAGGACGGCGGCGGCTATCCCAACATGGGGGCGGTACTGCCCTTCGCCACCCGCATCATGGCCACCGGCGTCTACGACATCCCCACGGTGCAGATGAGTTCTCGATCGGTGGTCACCACCACCACGCCGACCGGGGCGTGCCGCCGACGACCCCCGGCTGCTCGGCATCGGCCTGGCCTGTTACGTGGAGATCACCGCCCTCTCGGGGGGCGACGAGTTCGCGTCGGTGGAGCTGTGCCCCGACGGCACCGCCCTCGTGGTCACCGGCTCCAACCCCTACGGACAGGGCCACGTCACGTCGTGGGCCATGCTCGTGGCCGAACGCACCGGCCTCCCCCTCGACCGCATCGAGGTCGTGTACGGCGACACCGACGTGGTGCCACGCGGCGAGATCACGGGGGGTTCACGGTCGGCGCAGCTCGCGGGGGCGGCCATCAACGACGCTTCGCTGAAGCTGGTGGACCTGGCCCGTGAGCGCGCCGCCGATCTTCTGGAAGCAGCCATCGACGACGTCGTCGTCGACCCCGAACGCGGGGTCTTCCACGTCGTCGGCACGCCGGCGGTCACCATCGACTGGGCGCGCCTGGCCGTTCGGCGCCCACGTGGCCGTCGCCGAGATCGACCGAGACACCGGCCGGGTGGAGCTGGTGCGCATGGTGGCCTGCGACGATGCCGGCACCATCCTCAACCCCCTCGTGGTCGACGGGCAGGTGCACGGCGGCCTGGCCCAGGGCATCGCCCAGGCCCTGTTCGAGGAGGTCCGTTACGACAACGACGGCAACCCCCTCACGGGCACGTTCATCGACTACGCCATGCCGTCGGCGGCCGAGCTGCCCAGCTTCGAGCGGGTGTGGCGGGCCATCAACCAGAACTGACGGCCAGGCGCATCGCGCTGTTCATCGGCGAAGCCGGCCCCGGGCCACGAGCGGGGTTCGGGCTTCAGCCCGGAGCGGGGACCGGGTCGCCGGCCAGGCCGACCCGGTCGACGATGTCGGACACGTCGACCACCTCGACCACCTCGACCACGACGTCGATCGGAGCCGACTTCTCGAACAGGAGGGTGACGGGCATGCGGTCCCCGGCGACGAGCGGGCGGGTCAGCCCGTCGAGCATCACGTGGGCCCCACCGGGGCGGAACACCGTGGTCGAATCGCCGGGGATCGGGTAGGCCTGCCGATCGCTCATGGTCACGAAGCCGTCCTCATCGGAGGTGTCGTGGAGGGTTGCCCTGGAGGCCACGGCGGTCTGCACACCGATGAGCTCGTCGGCGCCCCCCTCGTTGGTGAGTGAGAGGTAGATCGCGGTGTTCCCCGAGGCCGGAGCGGCGGTGACGATGCCCGACACCCGGGTGAGGGCGGGAGAGGCGGCCTCGCCGCCCCGGATCCAGTGCCCGCCCAGGGCGACGAGCCCGACGATCGCCGCGGCGATGACGGTGACGGCGACGAACCGACGCAGAGCATGCGCCGGCGCCTCCCGGGCCCCCGGATCGACGTCGGTCAGCGCATCCACCACCAGACGATCCCATCGCGCCGACCGAACGACCAAGTCGGGCCGGGCCCCACGCTCGGCGCCGGGCCGGGAGGCGTCAGCCGGGGTTGAGGCTGCTGCAGTCGTCGATGACGACGAGCGTGGGGGAGATCTCCGCGGTGGCGCCGAACTGCAACGACAGGGCGATGGGCGGCAGCATCGCCAGGGGCACGCCGACGGCGACGGTGCGGCCCGACGCGGTGACCGGGGTCGAGACGACCCGACGTTGCTCGCGACCATCGGGCCAGGTGATGAGGACCACCTGCCACGCACCGGCCCGGCGGATCAGCCGCAACTCGAAGCTGAGCGGCTGGAGGGGATCACCCTGGGCGACCACGAAGGTGGGATCGAGCGCGTCGGCCACCGCCCCCACCACCTCGAAACGCACCCTGAGCAGTTCGCCCTCGACTGCGGCCTCGCCGAGCGTGAGGTCGACACCGTCGAGCGCGGCCCGGGCCTCGGCTGGCACCCCCGCGGGGATGTCGAGGTCCCCCGCCGGGTCGAGGCACCGGTCCCCTGGGCTCGACCGGACGAGGGTCGAGAACGCCGTCGCCGCTGGTTCGGAGTCGCCCGATCCGGAGCAACCGGCGAGCACGACCGCCCCCAACAGACCCAGTGCCGCCGCGACCGCCCTCCCCCGAGGGACCCGACCCATCGCTCAGGCCTTCCGAGCGGCTAGACGACGACGAGTGACCTCGAAGCAGGCCAGCGCGCCGGCGGCCGACACGTTGAGCGAACCGAGCTGACCGAGCAACGGGATGCCGGCCACCGCGTCGCAGCGCTCACGTACGAGGCGCGACAACCCCTTGCCCTCGGCACCCAGCACCAGGCACACCGACTGGTCGGCCACCTCGAGGTCGAACAGGTCGGTGTCGCCACCGGCGTCGAGACCGATCACCCACATACCCAACTCGCTCAGGTGGCGCAGCGTGTTGGGAAGCCCTCCGACCAGGGCCATGGGCAGGTACTCGACCGCTCCCGCGGCGGCTTTGGTGACGGTGGGGGTGACGTGCACGGCCCGATGCTTGGGCAGCACCACCCCGGTGACCCCAGCACACTCGGCCGACCGCAGGAGCGCACCCAGGTTGCCCGGATCGGTGACGCCGTCGACGGCGAGCAGGAAAGGTGGCGCACCGCCAGGGCCCTTGCGCTTGGCCATATCGTCGAGGTCAGCCTCGGCCAGACCCTGGGCCTTGGCCACCACACCCTGCGGAGACTCGGTCCGGGCGTCGGCGAACAAGCGGGTGCGGGTCACCTCACGGACGGGCACCTTGAGGTCGAGAGCCAGGTCGACGATGTCCTGCAGCACCTCGTTGTCGTCCTGATCCTCGGCCACGAGGATCTCGCGGATCTTCCGTTTTCCGGCCAAGAGAAGTTCACGCACGGCCTGCCGGCCCTCGACCTGATCGCCACCGAGGCTGTTGTCGCGCGCCGGACGACGGTCCGGCGCGCGGTCGGTCGCCGAGCTCCGTCGCCGCGGGCCACCCGGCCGGTCGGCCTTACGTACCGACGCCGCCGCGTGCTGGACCCGCTTGGCCTCGACCGCTTTCTGCGCCGCCGGTGACAGCGGCTTGCCGGCCCGCTTGGCCGCTGGGGCCTTCTTGGCCGACGGCGCGCCCCGGCCCGTACCGTTCCCCCGTCCGCCCGTGGGCGTGGCCTTGGCACCGCGACCCGCCTTGGAGCCGCCCCTGGGCGCACCTTTCGCCCCGGCTCTCGGAGCGCCCTTGGATCCGCTACCTCGGGGAGGACTCACGACGAACCCTCTCCACTGGTGACCACGGCCACCGCGAAACAGGCGATGCCCTCCACCCGTCCGATGGCCCCGAGCCCCTCGGCCCGATTCCCCTTGAGGGTGACCGGAGCCCCCACGGCCTCGGAGAGCCGGCGCTGCATCTCGTCCCTTCTCGGCGCCAGCTTCGGACGCTCGCACACCACGGCGCAGTCGACGTTGCCCGGTTCCCACCCTGCCGCCCGCACCCGCGACGCCACATCGGTGAGCAAGCCGATGCTGTCGGCGCCGGCCCATTCCTCGTCGGTGTCGGGGTAGAGCTGGCCGATGTCGCCGAGGCCGGCCGCTCCGAGCAGGGCGTCGGCGCAGGCGTGGGCCACCGCATCGGCGTCGCTGTGCCCCACCAAGCCCCGCTCGCCGTCGAAGACCACGCCGCCGAGCACCAACGGGCGGGCGGGATCGTCGGTGAAGGCGTGCACGTCGAAGCCCTGACCAACCCTGACCGTCATGACCACAACCTAAGGGACGGCCAGCACGTCGAGAAGCGCCACGGCCAGCAGGAGATCATGTGGTCCGGTGATCTTGATGTTGGTGACCTCGCCGGGAACCACCACCACGGTGGCGCCGACCGCTTCCACCAGCCCCGCATCGTCGGTGGCCACCGCCCCCGATGCGTGAGCCCGGCGCAGCACATCGGGACGGAAGGCCTGGGGGGTCTGCACGGCCACGAGCTCCGCGCGATCGAGCGTCTCGACGACGACCGCCAGCCCCTCGGCCCCGAGACCCACCGGAGCCGGAGCCATACGCTTGATCGTGTCGGTCACGGCGACACCGGGAATCACCGCGTCGGCGCCGGCGTGCACGGCTCGGACCACGGCCAGGTGCAGGGCGGCAGAAGCCAGCGGGCGGGCCGCGTCGTGCACCACCACCACGGCGGCAGCGGCGTCGACCACGGTCAGACCGGCCCGCACCGAGTCGGCCCGTTCGAGTCCTCCCACGACGGCCACGTCGGCCGCGCCGGAGGCCACGAGGGCCTCACCCTCGGCGTCCTCACCCTCGGCCAGCACCACCACCACGTGGTCAGCGGCGGCCCGGGCGGTGGCCAGCGAACGATCGAGCACCCGTTCGCGTCCGACGAGGGCGTACTGCTTGGGCTGCAGGCCCCCGAACCGGCTGCCGCGACCGGCGGCCAGCACGATGGCCCACACCGGTCCGTCGGCCGGGCCCGCGCTCAGGTCAACACCTCGTCGAGCCGGGCCTCGGCATCCTGGGGCGAGGTGTCGATGGCGAAGATGAGCTCCGACACCAGGATCTGGCGGGCCTTGGCGAACATGCGCTTCTCGCCCGCCGAAAGCCCCTTCTCCTTGCCCCGCTGGGAGAGGTTCCGCACCACCTCGGCCACTTGGTACACGTCGCCCGACTTGAGCTTCTCCTCGTGGTTCTTGAACCGACGCGACCAGTTGGTGGGTACGCGGGCCTCCTTCTTGCGGAGCACCTCGAACACGTCCTCGACCTCGTCGTCGCCGATCACGTCACGCAGGCCGACCTCGTCGGTGCCGTCGACCGGCACCATGAGCACCAGGTCACCGAACGAGAGTCGCAGCACCAGGTACTCGCGCTCGGTGCGGAACGCCTCCTTGGTCTCGCGACGCTCGATGATGGCGGCACCATGGTGGGGATACACCTATTTGTCCCCGACATCGAACGACATTGCTCTCCCTGGAGAACCGGCGGCGGGCGGCCCGCGCTGGATCCGTGACCAGTCTCGCGTCGAGCCGCCCTCGGATCGGGGACGCCCATTGGGACGCACGTCACATCGACCGGGGTGGGCCGATAGGGTGCCGGACGTGGTCGAACCCCGGTTGTTGAGCGACGTGGAGTTCTTCGAGGGCTTCGAAGGTGAGGCCCTCGACGAGTTGGTGGCGGCGGCGGAGACCCGCTCCTACAGCCGCAACGGCATCGTCTTCACCGAAGGCGACACCGCGGCCGAGCTGTTCGTGGTCGAGTCCGGGCGTATCGCCATCGCCAACAAGTCCGACGACGGTCGCGAGTCGGTGGTGGCGCTCATGGAACGGGGCGACCTGTTCGGCGAGATGCCGCTGTTCGACCGGTTGGCCCGGTCGGCCGAGGCCCGGGCCCTCGAGCCCTCGACGGCCACCGCCATCCCCTACGCCCCGCTGCGCGCCATCTACGAAGCGCGTCCCGAACTGCTCTGGAACGTGGTCAGCCTTCTCGCCACCCGGCTGCGCAGCACCGACGAGCAGCTCGCCGACTCGGTGTTCCTCGACGTCACCGGTCGCACGGCCAAGCGCCTACTCGAGCTGGCCGGCGACGCCGACGAGTTCTCGCTCCCCATCACCCAGGAGGAGCTGGCGGGCATGGTCGGTGCCTCACGCGAGCGCGTCAACAAGGCCATCGCCAGCTTCGTGCGCCTGGGCTGGATCGAGCAGGCCGAACGCCGCTACCGCATCACCAACCGCGAGCAGCTCAGCCGCCGCTCCCGCTGACCGGCGGGTAGGGCTCGCCCACCAGCTCCTCGGACAGGGTCCACAGGCGCGCCGCCACGGTGGAGTCGGAGGCGTGTGGCGCCGGGGTGGCCACGGCCACGTCGGCCAGATACGCACCACCACGGTCGAGCAACCCCGCATCGGTGGCCGCCCACACGGTGGTGGCGGCGCCCACGTCCACCCTGACCCGCGGGGGCAGTTCACCGCCGGCCGCTTTGGCCCGGGCCACCAGCGTGGCCATGTCGTTGCGGGTGAAGTACCGACCCAGGTCGGTGGCCACCATGCCGGGGTGCACCGAGAAGGCGTGCACCCCCGCGAGGCCGTAGCGCCGGTCGAACTCGGCCGCGAACAACACGTTGGCGGTCTTCGACTGCCCGTAGGCGTCCATCTTGTCGTACGGACGGCGCTCGTAGTTGGGGTCGTCGAGGTCGACGGGGGCGGCGGCGTGCCCGGCGGAGCTGAGCACCACCAACCGTGACGGCGCCCCGGCCCCGAGCAGCGGGAGCAGACGGCCGACCAGGAGGAAGTGGCCGAGGTGGTTGGTGCCGAACTGCAGCTCGAACCCGTCGTCGGTCTGCCCGAACGGCACCATCATGATCCCGGCGTTGGCCACGAGCAGGTGGAGCTCGTCGATCCGCGACGAGACTTCGTCGGCAAACGAACGCACACTGGACAACGAGCCCAGTTCCACGACGCCCGGCTCGACCGATGCCCCCGGCATCTGGTCGCGCACCGACGCCACGGCGGCGTCGGCCTTCTCGACTGTGCGGCCGGTGAGCACGACATGAGCCCCGGCGGCGGCCAAGGCCCGGGCCGTCTCCAGGCCCAGCCCGGTGGTGGCGCCGGTGACGACGGCGGTTCGACCGGTGAGGTCGACGCCGTCGAGCACGTCGGTGGTGGTTCGGGTCACAGGACGTCCTCCGGTGCGGGCCATTCGGTGGGCCAGTTGTCGTTGACGGTGAGCGACCACTGCGGCTCGCGCCGCTCGAGGAAGGCGTGCACGCCCTCGCGGGCGTCGGCCTCGCCCATGAGGTGGTGGTGGAGGTCGGTCTCGGCCCGGTCGACCTGGGCCGGGCCCAACCCGAACGAGCCCCACATGAGCCGCTTGGCCACCCCCACCGACACCGGAGCGGTGTTCACGGCCATGTCGTGGGCGATCTCCAACGCCGCCGGCAGCACCTCGTCGTTGGGCAGCACCCGATTGGCCACGCCCAGTTCCCTGGCCTCGGAACCGAGAAAGGTCCGGCCGGTGAGCAAGATGTCGGCAGCGTTGCCCATGCCGGCGATTCGCGGCAGGGTCCAGTGGCTGAAGGCGTCGGGCATCACCCCCCGACGCACCTGCACGACGCCGTACTTGGCGTCGACGGCCATGATGCGCAGGTCGCAGTGGAGGGTGAGGGTGAAGCCGATGCCGATGGCATGGCCGTTCACCGCCGCGATGACCGGCTTACGGATCTGCCACGCCGTCGGGGTGACGGGGCAGGCGCGGAACGAGGGCGCGTCGCTGCGCTCGAACACGGCGCTGCCGGACGTGAAGTCGGCCCCGGCGCAGAAGGCCGGTGGGGTGCCGGTGACCACGACCACCCGGATGGCGTCGTCGGTGTCGGCTCGCCGGTAGAGCGCACCCAGAGCCTCGCCCATGGCCCCGCTGAAGGCGTTGCGAGTATCGGGCCGGTTGAGGGTGGCCACGGCCACGCCGTCGTCGTGCAGTTCGACGAGCAGATCGTCGGTGCCGGTGTCGATGGAGGTCATACCCGTACCTCACCAGCCAGACCACGAGCAGCCGACTCCACTTTCACGGCCGAGATCACTGCGGCGATCGTCTCGTCGTCGATCGGATAGCCGGGAAAGTAGATGCAGGCACGCGAGGCGTAGGGCCCGAAGCGGTCGATGATCTGGGCACCGACCTCGGCTGGCGTGCCCACGACGGCGATGGTGCGGGCCACCTCGTCGTCGATGCGGGCGGCCATGCCGGCCCAGTCGCCCTGCTTGGACAGGGCGTTCAACTCGGGCTGCAGCTCGCCCCAGCCCTCGGCGTCGAGCACCGGCTTGTACGACGGGGTGGAGCCGTAGAAGCCGAGTAGGAACTTCACCCCGGCCATGGCGGCGGCGATCTCCTCGTCGTTGCGTCCGCAGGCCACGATCACCTCGGCGATGACCTCGAAGTCCCCGCCGGTTCGCCCCGCCTTGCGAAGCCCCGCCTGCAGCGCCGGCACGGTGCGCTCGACCATGTGCTTGGCGCTGTTGAACGGCATGACCAGGATGCCGTCCGCCACCTCGGCGGTCATCTCGGACATCTTCGGACCGAGGGCCCCGACCAGCACCGGCGGGCGTCCGAAGGGATTCGGACCGGGGTTGAAGTTCGGGGTCATCAGGGTGTGCCGGGTGTACTCACCCTGGAAGTCGAAGGGACCCTTGCCCTCGAAATGATCGAACATCATCTGCAGCGCCAGCACCCACTCGCGCATCTGGGCCACCGGCTTGCCCCATCGCGACCCGTAGCGCTTCTCGATGTGGGGCTTGATCTGCGAGCCGAGACCCAGGCGGAAGCGGCCTTCACTGAGCAGCTGGAGGTCGTGGGCGGCGTAAGCCAGGTGCAGGGGGCTGCGGGGGAAGGCCATGGCCACGTTGGTCATGAGGTCGAGGTCGACAACCTGGCTGGCCATCACCAGGGGGAAGAAGAGGTCGTGGGCGTTCTCGAAGCTGAACAGCCCGTCGGCGCCGGTCGTCACCAGCTCGCGAGCTCGCTCGCTCGTACCCTGCGGACCGCTCATGGCGATGGCCAGGTCGATCTTCATCGTCTACTCCCCTTGTCGGTGGCCCGGTAGCGCGGACCAGTACTGCCCCGTGTTCTACCCCACACCGGACCGACCACCTCCGGCCGGACGGACGCCAGGGGCGCTGACCTAAAGTTCGGCCCATGAGCGAGCAGCCCGCCGACCAGAAGAACGAGGCCTTCGACGAGCCCAGCCGCGACGAGATCCCGGGGATCTCCCGCCAGCACACGGCATGGCTGGAGACCACCGACGAGGAGTCGGCGTGGATCATCGCCGGCATGGACCACGTGATCCTGCACACCGTGGGCCGCAGGTCCGGCAACGAGCACAAGGTCACATTGCCGTTCTGGATGGATCCGGAGGGACGCCGGGTGGTGGTCGGCTCGTTCGCCGGGGCGCCGTCACATCCTGCATGGTGCCTCAACCTCCTGGACCACGAGGCCAACCCGAAGGTCAAGATCCGGGTACGCGGTGGGTTCTACGAGTGCGACGCCCAGGTGCTCGATGGCGACGAGCGGGTCCGCATCTGGGCGCTGCTCACGGCCGACCGCGAGTACTACCTCGACTACCAGTCGCGTACCGACCGCGAGCTCCCGCTCGTGCGCTTCGACGACCTGGCCGCCATCGACGTCTGACCCGGACGCACTGGCCGACCATCGGCCGGCTCGGGTGATCACCTCGCGCCGCCTTCAGCCTGGCCGGCGATGATCAGAGTCTGTGCGCAGATTCACGAGTGATTTGTTGGGTTTTCGGTTGCTGCTCGTACACATGTTTGGTATGCTCTGGGCATGGTTTCCGGGCTCCTCGAGCGGATCGAACAGGTCGACACCGGCGCCGCTGATGGTGAGCTGATCGCCGATCTGGCCCGGGGGCACGATCGGGTCGAAGCGAAACTGGTGGCGGCGTTGGCCGGGTTCATCCGGGCCGGTCGTCACGATGTGGAGGGGTGGCCGTCGCCGGTGTCGTGGGTGAAAGCCCATCTGGCCGTCACCGACACCCAGGCCGTGGCTTTGGTGATCCG
>Ga0209390_10000916_pt1 | contig 58384 bp, 42 predicted proteins | sample BON01_FD_187212 | JGI IMG/M metagenome (GOLD analysis project Ga0209390, IMG submission 187212) | Freshwater microbial communities from Lake Bonney liftoff mats and glacier meltwater in Antarctica - BON-01 (SPAdes) (version 2) | ecosystem: Environmental > Aquatic > Freshwater > Ice > Glacier...
GAAGGCCCGGCGTACGCACCGAGTGTAACAATGCAGCACAACACTAACGCCATCGGGCGCAACAACGTGACGTTTTTTACGAGGCATAACGATCTCCAAGAATAGAAGTCATCCTCATTCTAAACATTTACACCCCCCCGTCCACCCGCTTTCCTACAATTCTGCCTGGCACTTGTGTTTTTTCGTGTTTCTCTTTTTTCTTGTGTTTCTCTACAATTCTGCCTGGCACTTGTGTTTCGGCACTTGTGTTTCTTTCTGAACGATGTGCTCGCGCGGCTCTTGGCTGGCGAGACGGATTACCAACCACTGCTGCCCTGGAATTGGGCGGCGGCTCATCCCGAGTCGATCCGCATGTATCGCCAAGAGGAGCGTCGCGAGCGGGACGTTCGCAAGCAAACGCAGCGCGCCAAACGCCGCGACAACAAAAAGCGGCAGAGCAAACTAAAACGCAAATAACCCACCCCAGCAAGCCCAAACAGTCAACGGTGCTCAGAGACGCTTACACTCAGCAAGCCAAAACTCAGAAAGCGGGATCCAGTACATATGCCGATGGCTACCTACCCCGTTTGGATGGCGTGTGAACTGATGATGTCGGTCGGGGTTGGGTGGGCACAATCAAAGCAATGGGAGGCCTACCGTTGGTCCTAGTTCATGCCTGGACGATGCATCGACAGCTCTGCGGACCAAAACCTCCCTTTCGGGACCAGGTGCCTGCGATCTTGGCAGAAACAAGACATTGCTTGCCGACAATAGATGACGCACGCTACGATGGTTGCTAGTGTCGTCCGATTAAGCGAAATTCGCCGATAAACTGGCAGCAACCAACAGCAGGACTCATTCCAAGAACGAATACCGCCCACATGACGGGTTGCCGACTCAGGGGTTTGGAAACACATAACTTGGCAGTTCTCCTGGCAGATTCGATCTGGAACTAGTGAACCGCGGCGAAATTCGATAAACTGAGACAGATGGAAACCAACCCAACCGAAGTCAAGATCGAACCCAACCAATCAAGTCCGCCAGACTATTTGATTTTGGGCACCGCCGGGCATATCGACCACGGAAAAACCACGCTTGTTAAGGCGCTGTCAGGGAAAAACACCGATCGCCTGATCGAAGAACAAAAACGTGGGATCACCATCGAGCTTGGCTTCGCCCACTTATCTTGTCCGCCGTTCGAATTTGGAATCGTGGACGTTCCAGGTCACCAAAAATTTGTCAAAACCATGTTAGCCGGCTCTACGGGTGTGGACGTTGTTTTGCTGGTTGTGGCCGCCGATGATTCGATCAATCAACAGACTCGTGAACATCTAGATATCCTTCGTTTTTTGGATGTCCCGGCGGGCATCATAGCCATCACTAAATGCGACAAGGTAGACTCAGCGTGGCTAGAACTGGTGGAAGATGAGATTCGCCAGCTGGTTCAAGGGACCTTTCTGGCCGATTCGCCAATCATTCAAACTTCGGCCACAACCGGTGCGGGATTGAATGAATTGAAAACCGCTTTGGTCACGGCCGGATCCACGGCAATCGCCAAGCGAAAGCCGTTACAGTCGCATCCGTTTCGCATGCCGATTGACAGGGTCTTTTCGATCGAAGGGCACGGCACGATCGTGACCGGCAGTGTGACGCATGGCCAGGTTTCTCTTGGGCAATCGGTCCAACTATTGCCCGATTGGCCAGATCGTGAAATTCGTATTCGACAGATTCAAACTCATGATCGAAAATCTGAAACCGCGGTTCGTGGTCAACGCGCCGCATTAAATTTGGTAGGCGTTTCGGTGGAAGATGTGCAACGAGGTTTCCAACTGTCGGCGCCTGGTGCGGTTCCTATCAGTCATTGCTTGACGGTCCAATTGACTGCTTCGGAAATTTTTGCCGACGGAGTTAGTGACCATCAGGAAATCCGAGTGCACCTGGCGACAACAGAAGTGTTGGGCAAAGTTCGTTTCCTGCAGGCGCAGGTGGTGTCTGAAGACAACGAAGAAGAAGAAGAAGAAGTGTTATCAAGCCCGCGGATCAAGAAACTGGGGCCAGGGCAACAGATTCTGGCGCAGTTGCATTTACAGCAACCGGTCGCCGCCGTTTGGGGCCAGCGGATTGTCGTGCGTCGCCCTTCGCCCGGTACCACAATCGGATCAGCGGTTGTGATTGATCCCCAATTGCAACGGATGTCGAAACTAGATTCTCATGAATTGCAGTTGCTGGCCGACTTAGGAAATTCGGACGCTCTTTCTAGAATGACGGCCAGCGTTTACTTTCGCTTTGACGGTCAATTGCCCGCTCTTGAATTACAAGCAAGATTTGGGGTATCGCAACAAGATTGTGATCAATTGCTAGGTCAATTGTCGGACGATCTAGTGCAACAAAATTTGGGCAACACCACGCAGTATTTCCATAGCCTTCGGTTGAAGAAATTAGAGGGGTCGATCCTGGGCTTTTTGGACACACAACACACGGGGCATCCCAAGCGGTGGTTCATTGATCGAATTCTAATCGAGAAACAGTTTCACTATGTACCGCTGGCGGTTTTGGATTCAATTATTAAACGTTTAGAAAAAGGGAAGCGATTACGGATCTCGCCGATGGGTATCGGCTTGATGGACCGAGGCCCGGTCCTGACCAAGAACCAACAGAAACTGTTGGAACAATTGTTGCTGGATTTCCAAAAAGCCGGCTTCGCGCCACCCTCGGTAAAGCAGTGTGTGGACAGCACACCAAAAAACAAACAGGACGTTCCCGAACTTTTGAAAATGGCAACCCAGAGTGGTGACCTGGTTCCAATCGATAACGATGTTTATCTGGCAAAGGCCGTTTTCGACGCAGCTTGGCAGAAAATCGAATTGCGATTACAAGCGAACGAAGGGCTAAGTGTCAGCGAAATTCGTGACATCCTAGAAGTTACTCGAAAACTGGCAGTCCCGTTTTGTGAATACTTGGACCGACAAAATTTGACCGTGCGTCGGGATGATAAGCGTTACCTGCCAAAGTGATCGCCGGCAAACTATGATAGGGTGTGAACACTGTTGGTGGCACAACCTCCAATTGCGGTGCCCCACAAACCCGTTTCCTATTCTTTCAAAGTTGAGCAGGCCATGGCCGACAATCCTTTACGTAATTTACCTAGCGTCGATCAACTGCTTCAACATCCGTTACTTCAACAATTCGCTACTCAAGCCAGTCGAACGGCGGTGGTCCAAAAAGTACGAAGCGTGCTGGACGACGTGCGTGCGGCGGTTTCAGCAGCGGCCGAAGAAACCCATGTTCCGTCCCCTCAGGAAATTATTGAAACCGTAGCCGGTTGGATGAAGTCAGAACAATCGCAACGACTGCGTCCGGTGATTAACGCGACCGGCGTTTTGCTGCATACCGGTCTGGGTCGGGCACCGTTGGCAAAAGTTGCCATTGAAGAAATCGCCAGGCTGAATGAACGTTATTGCAGCTTGGAATTCAATTTACAGGACGGTAGCCGTGGAAAAAGAACGGCGGCAATCGAGGGGCTCTTGTGTGAATTGACCGGGGCCGAGGCTGCGACGGTCGTCAATAACAATGCGGCTGCAACGATGCTTACGTTGGCTGCGTTGTGTGCCGGTAAAGAAGTGATTGTGTCGCGAGGGCAATTGGTCGAAATCGGCGGCAGTTACCGGTTACCCGATGTGATGGAATCGGCGGGCTGTCGATTGGTTGAAGTTGGCACAACCAACAAGACGCGAATCAGCGATTATAAGAACGCGATTACTGAAAATACCGCAGGTATCCTACGCGTGCACCCAAGCAATTTCTTGGTTTATGGGTTCACCGAATCCGCATCGCTTTCAGAATTGGCGAAGCTATCTTCTAGTAGTCACCTTCCTTTAATTGATGATATTGGGTCAGGCGCCTTAATCGACTTCAAGAAATTTGGGCTGAATGATGAACCGCTGGTCTGGGACAGTGTAAAAGGAGGTGCGACCGTATCGCTGTTTAGCGGCGACAAACTGTTAGGTGGACCGCAGTGCGGCATCATTGCGGGGCGAAAGGCGGAAGTGGCAAAGATCATAAAGCATCCCATGATGCGCGCCTTCCGAGTGGGCAAATTGACTTTGATGGCATTACAGGCAACCTTAGAACTGTACCGCAATCCGCCGCATGCAATGGAACAGATTCCGCTATTAAGAATGCTGGGCACAACATCGGAAAATCTGCAACTTCGCGCCAAACGACTGGTCCAACAACTCACCGGCAACCCGTTTGTCAGCGAAGTATCCATTTCCGAATCCAAGGCGACTCTTGGCGGTGGTAGCATTCCAACTCAAGTCTTGCCGTCGGTTTCGGTTGCCATCAAACCTCAAGATATCTCTGTTGATGAATTGGCCAATCGCTTGCGATCGGGTGAAGTCTCTGTGGTGGGTCGAGTCAACGAGGGGCGACTGTTGCTGGACCTAAAGACCGTACACGTCAACGAAGATCGCCAAATCATCGACGCCTTCCTGAGCTTACAGCACGCCACAGGGCATCAGAACACGCATCCCAAAGGCACAAGCGGTACCGTTTGATCGCTCCCGGATCAGCCGGGACCACCAGTTGAGCGTGCGTACGATTGAACCAACCATCGGCCCTGAGTTGCATCTGCTGGTTCTTCAGCTTTGTACAGGAAGAATCTCGATGAAAACTGACGGAAGCGCCTGCTATAATTCATGACGTCAAATTGCCCGTGTTTAGCCAGTGTTTCCCGCGTCGCCGCAAATGGCGCAACAATTTGTCATTCAATGGGATCACGCACCAACGCACCAACGAGTTCAATTCGTCCGAGTTGATTGAGGGGAAGCAAATGCTTGCGGATTCCTGAGTCCCATGATAGCTGCCACCATTAGCAGAATTCCGACGCCTATCATCCCAAATACATGGATCGCAGAGGTGAAACCCGTGCGGCAGGCCTGTTCTCCAAAAATTGAGGGAAGCTGGGCAAGGCCAGCGGCCAGAATAGACCAAGGCCGACGTGAGCGAAGGATCACCAACGGCGAAACTTACCTGCCTGCGGCAACCAATATAATCCTGCACCCTGCAGGAAAAACAAGATCGAAATCACGAAGGCCAGGACTGGGGCAGGAATTCCTGCTTTTGCAGGAGTACCCAGCGCAAAATCCTCCAGCGTGTGAGGAATCGTGAAGAACATCAATCAGAGAGAAAGGCCTGCGACTTTTTTGACCGATTGAGGTAGCTGATTGTTAGAATTGGTCAAGGTGAGCTAGTACTGGTAGGGAGTCGGAGCCATTGATTAGAGGCCATTGATTCGCAAATAAATCGAGCCAAATATTTCGCCTTTGTTCGGCCATTGGCAACCTCGTCAAACTCCGCTTGGTTCCTTATCAGCCACAGCTTTTCCCCATTGGCGACCCGGCACGCTTTATTGAATCGCTAGTGTGTTGCAATATCGCTGTTCCAATGCATGTTGCCACGTCTTTAGTTGACAGTGACGGTGTGTTCCGCCTTAGGGCGAATTGAAGCCGTTGCCTTGGGCTACGAAAAATCTCAGTGCCTCAACCGCCGTCCACGCTACCCCAGTCGGAACGATTGCTCGAAACATTGAAAAGCACGCAAGCCAGACTGCACGTGCAACGGATTGTATAAGTAGGGCAGTAGGGCGGTAGGCCGGTAGGGCGGTAGGCCGGTAGGTGATTTCGACATTGCAGATTGTAAATCAAGCGGTTGCTCGCGTTTTCAAGCATCATTTTCTCTATCGTTTGCGTGAAGCTTATCTTTTCAATCCAAGGAGTTCCGATGAAACCTGCCTCCCATTTCCATGGTCAGCTGTATCGAGGGATGACCGAGCCAGGGATGACCGAGGTTTTGCGCTTGACGGGTAAGGCATCTGGAACCGTTAACGATTGCCTGAGAGAACGATCTGGCAACTGGCTGGCGACTGCCAAACACCCTAGCAGTCGGCAAAACAGAATGAACTTTCAACTCAACCGAGCGGTTAGACATTAGAAACTCAAAGTGGCATCCGCTCATCGCTCCCCACCCTGGCTTCTTGAACCAATGCGGTCAACATTGGCGGCGTTCCTATCGTCACTCTGCGATATCAAAGCGTTCTGGATTGGCGGTGAATTATAGTGTTGACCAACGAATCACCGAGTCGACCAGCGCGGCGGCGGCGAATTGACTAGCCCAGCCCAATCAAAGCCTTGACTGTCAAAATCGGGTTCCGCAATCAAGACCTGCGATCGTTTGCCTGGCTGCAGTGTTCCCACCTGGTCTTGAATCCCTAGAGCCGTGGCGCCGTTGATCGTCGCCATCCTTAGCACGTTCGACGGATCAACGGTTGGATTGGAATTTGCGGCCAATACCACATCTTGCCATAGCGATAACGTCGGACTGGAGGCTCTTGAATCGGTTCCTAACGCCACGTTGACACCGTCCTGCAACATCTGTGGCCACGGATGAGTGGAATGCTGAAAGTAGTGATGCGTCTGTGGGCAAAAAACAACCGAGTAATCTGGATTCTGCTGCAATAACCAACACCAGTCGCTGCGGAGCATATAATTGCAATGAATCAGCAACAACCGTCGAACATTGGCAAGCGATTGAAGAACCTGCCGAATCGATCGGGCGTCGATGGCGTTTGAGTTCCAAATCCCCATGCGATCCAACAGATCCACTAAGGGGCCAGTTCGATGCTGCAACAATTCTAATTCTTCAACCGTTTCGGCCAAATGTGTGACCAGTGGTAGACGATGCACAATGCAGTATTCCGCACACTTTTGATACAAAGTCGTCGCAGTTGAGTAAGGTGCGTGCGGACTGAGCCCGACTTGGACGCGTGGCCCAGTGCGTACAAGTTGACTTGAAATCATTTCATCCACGGCAACCGGTTTTATTTGGGACTTGCCAGTACCCGCCTGACTTGACGCTGACGGGACCGATTCTGGAGGCATCCTAGCGAAGAAATTCTGGCATGCTTGGGTTGCCCAGGCAAACGATTGACCTCCCCGTTCCTTGCCCAGTCCCAACACTTCATAGAATACCGACAGCGCACAGTCGCCCGATTCTGCCAGCTGGCGGTGCAAGGGATCCAGATCCGGAAAGGCCAAGATTTCACCTAGTCCCGCAGTTCCGCTGGCTCGACTCTCTTGCCACCCTTGTCCACACGCCAATCGCTTGATCTCATCGCTTTGTTCTGAGTCCAGCGGCGTAGACGGGTTTGAACGTTTTGCGATGACGTTTTCAATCCATCCGGCAAAGCTACCATCTAGCGAAGCAATTGGCTGGGTTTGGTCGCTAAATTCCAGATGGGTGTGGGCGTTGATCAGCGCAGGCATCAACACCACCGAACCGAGATCAATTGCCTGAGATTTGGGCCCGCAATATTCCGCCCACGCCCCAACGGCCAAGATCTGCCCAGATTTCAAATCATCGGTGGTTGTTAAGAATCCATCCTCGATAATCAAATCGATGCGGACGATGATGTACTTGGCTCGATAAGTGGTGCTAGGCTGCATTGGGTAAGATTCCAATTCTGAGGCAACAAATTGTTGGGTACCGAACTGTTAGGTAAGGATCTATCGCGCAGACGATGTGAAGTTACGCGCACTGCCCACGATCGACAAGCAGGTGATCGCCCAGCACCTGATCGAATAACACCTGATAAACAAAAAAAACCGCAAGCGAAATCTTCGCTTGCGGTTTTACATCCTACAATTTATTCACCCCAAACGGCGAACCGAATACTAATTCCAGAACAGTTTGGATCCATCGGAACCGCTTAGCTGGGCTGTGAATTGGTTTAGATTTTGGTCAACTTTCACGCTGCTAACCACGGACCACGGGTCCAATTGAACGCCGCCCGATGCGGTTACAATCGTGCCACGACGGTAGGTCACTAAACTGGCAACCGTTGGAACCTGAGTCGGCACGTTCCATTGATTGAAGTCGACGCCTTCGATCTTGCCAAGCAGTGCGTCCATCTTTAAACCCGACTTGCTGATCAACTGTTCTTTTTCGATGACGGCCGAGATTACCGACATGTCAAACAAGTTTCGCAATTCGCCGAAGATCGATTCTTCGTTCACCAAATCGGAGTAGTTTTCGGTCATCGCTTTGGCCCATTTGGCTGCGACAGGATTCGTTCGGCCAGACGCATTCGTCTCGCCGTTAGCTTTGACAAAGTCATCTTCGGTCAAAGTCTTGACGCCTTGTCCGTCCAGCTTCCAGATGTTTCCATCTTCGCTGCGGCTCATTGGATTGTAATCCATTTCCATCCAAAATCGTGGAGTCATCGAACTAAGCGTGGTGCTGCGGGTCAGCATGCTGACGAAACTTGGCAACTTCTTTAGCGGTGACTGTTCCAAACCCATCGACAAACGCTTCATTTTGTAATCAGCCAAAGCCAACACATTTGCGTATCGCGAGTTCTTTGGAACGCCTGTCAAGAGCACGCTTTGAGGGCCCATGGCCTGCTCAAGTTGATTGATCAAATTTCCGTTAACGCCGCCAGTTTGTTCGGCACTGGCGGTGATGTTTCGGAAAGCGACCCGCGATTCGTCAGAAGGTTCAATCGACACGCTAATGCCTTGCCCTGTGGTGGCGGCATCAACCGTCTGCAACGCAGTCATCAGGTCTTCCAAGTGCAGTGCAGGCTTGCCTGACTTAGCACCAACAACATTACCTCGCTTGTTTACGACCAATTCTTCGGCCGGTCCTGCGATCACCAAGTCGTTGTTGTTTTGGTCAACAAAGACGTACTCGATACGAACAAGGCCTGCCAAATAACGGGCCTGGGCAGGGATCGGTTGCCCGTTGGCGACAGCTTGAGCCACCACTTGATTTAGCCGCTTGAGCGATAGCTTTCGCAACCCTTTGCCGTCGGCAAACAGACCTTGGGTCGGTTTGACGTCGTCAATCAACATTTGGTGAAGTGCGGCGTCTAGAACCGTAGGCGTCAAAGACAAGACGCCCGATGTTTCTACGCGTACACCACCAACGTTGTTGCCAAATTGAAAGTTTTGAGCTTGAATGGTCGTAACTACGATCGAATTCACCAACGTGACCACGCACAGGGCCGCTAATGAGTTCATAACAACACGAAAAGTGTTAAACATGGACAGAAACTCCGAAATTCCGATTGGAGACCAAACTAGCCAAGTTCCGAACGAAAGAAAATTAAAAAAATCAAATCGAACTGGTGAATACCAGCCGAGTCGGTCCAATTCTATTTTGTCGAAACCAGTACTGTGTGTCGAAACCAGTATTGTTTGTTGAAATCAGTTCTAAAACAGTAAAATCTTCTACAACCCAAACCCGCATAGCTACGAGGATTTACGGTGCCAACACCTCTATGTTAACCCAAAGTGGTCAACAGGCGCCGAATCTAAATCAATTCTAGGTCAGAATTTGCTGTTATTATGATTTTCAGAAAAGACTAGCCAGGATTCGCGCCCCCTGGTGCAGCGTCCTCTACTGAACAAACTAATCGTCACTCGAGGTTTACGCAACAAAAGAATTGTCGTTAATCCCTACAAAGGTGATTTTCCTCAGCAATTGCCAGGCTTTCAAACTTTTGTTTCGATTATTTGGGTTCTGCTGGCGTAGAAATACCCGTGGCGGCGAGAAAAACCCTGATGCAAAAAGTAACTTTTAACCAATGCGGTGGTTAAAGGGACATGAAGAAACAGGGATCTAGTTAATCTGGAATCCTAAATCTCAGTAGCGAACTTGCAATCAGCCCACAGCGTTTATTATCTTCAATAGGTATTGGTAGACGTGGGCTGTCGGTCGATCATTGGGGTATTCCGATTCGATCGTAGGCGGATACCCATCGATTAGGCCACGGCAGACCACAGGCCTAATTCGACTGTGGACTGACTATAAAGTCGAACCTTGAGCAGATTTGAACTTTGGGCAGTTTTTAAACTTTCGACAAGACGTCATAAGGATCATTCGAGTTGATGGCTTATTTGGTAATCCAAGAAGAGAGCAAATGGTCAGACGTGATTCGTTTGGTTCCTGGCAGGCGCACCACGGTTGGACGTTCACCCACCAATGCGATTGTGATCCGATCCGAACAGGCCAGTCGCTACCACGCCGAAGTGTTCCATTCCGAAGGCGGCTGGTTCATTCGTGACTTGGACAGCAGAAACGGAACCGCGGTTGATGGTAACCGAGTGGTGGGCGATCACCGTTTGGCTGAGGGGGAATCGGTGGCAATTGCCAAGACGAAATTGCTGTTCACATCCAATGTTCCCGGCATTGATCAATCCAAGAACGACGACCCCACCGTGGCTGCCGTTACGATGGCCGGTCTTGAAATTGACGAATTGGACGATGAATCCAGCGTCGAATTTATCGAAAATCACGAGGAAGAACCGCCACAAATCGTTCATCGGAAGAACCAAACGAAATTACTGCAACGTGAAGAGGCCGCAGTGGATGCGCCTCAGGTTGGCCGAGCGGCTCAGAAGCTTTGCCAATTAGCTTTTGAACTGGCTGGTCAAACCTCGTTCGCCAGCGCCGCTCGTTTGGCATTGGATGGCGTTTTCGAAAGCACTCAAGCCAGCGCAGGCGCGATCTGGTTGATTCGATCTGCAAGTGTTGGCAAACCGGTCGATCTAGATTTGGTTGCGTCTCGAAGTGATCAGCAGCGAACCTATCGTCGCGTGTCCGACTATTTGGCCAGGACGGTCGCCGAAGTTGGCGAAGCGATTTTGGCCCAGGACATCTCGGATGATTCCACCATCGGCCTCAGAGACAGCAAGGGCGAAATCCTTGCGCATAGCGCGATTTGTGCGCCGCTTCGAATTGAAATCAAGGGCGAGAAAAAAGTTCGAGGCCTGATCCATTTGTACACTTCGGAATCTGATCGAGTGCTGACGCCCGACGATTTAGATTTTGCGTTGGCGGTCGCTGATAATTTATCGCTGGCCTTCAAGAGCCTTAGCCGGCAACAAAAATTAAGCGAAGACCTGTCGGTGACTCGTCGCGAGGTGACCCAACTTCGTGAACAATTGGGTGCTGAAAGCGAAATTATTGGCAGTGGTCCCGCCATGCAACTGGTGCATCAACAGATTCAACAGGCTGGCCCAACCCACGCAACGGTTTTGATTCGCGGCGAATCGGGCGTGGGAAAAGAATTGGTCGCCAGGGCGGTTCACTTTTCCAGCAATCGATCCAAAGGGCCTTTCGTTTGCCTAAACTGCGCCGCATTGTCGGAATCACTCTTGGAAAGCGAACTGTTTGGGCACGAAAAAGGGGCGTTCACCGGCGCTACCGAAAAGAAAATGGGCAAGTTTGAAACCGCTGATGGCGGAACTTTGGTCTTGGACGAAATTGGCGAAATGAGCCCTTCGATCCAGGCGAAATTCCTGCGGGCGTTAGAGGGTCATCCCTTCGAACGCGTCGGTGGAAGTAAACCGATCAAGGTCAGCGCAAGGGTCATCGCGGCGACCAATCGTGACCTGGAACAAGCCGTCCAACAAGGACAATTTCGCAAAGACCTTTACTTCCGTCTGAAGGTGGTAGAAATCGAAGTTCCTCCCCTGCGAAAACGACGCGAGGACGTCATGGAAATCGCGGAACATTTCCTTTACCGATTCTGCAACGAACTGGGCCGAAAGATGAAACGCTTTTCCAGCTCGTCGATGGAACGCCTTCGCTTGTATCGTTGGCCAGGTAACGTTCGCGAACTGAAGAATGTGATTGAACGTGCCGTCGTGTTGTCGCAGAGCGATACAATCGAAGCCGATGAACTTTCGCTGTCAAATTTGCGAACAGCCAGCGAAACGAATATGGAAATCGAAACCGATGGCCCTTTCGAACCCATCAGTCTGGCCGAGATGGAACGAAAACATATTCTCAACGTATTGAATAGCACTCAATGGAACAAGAGTCGCACGGCAACCATCTTAGGGGTTGAACGTTCCACGCTAGATCGCAAAATTAAACGATACGATCTAGAACGCTACCGGGTTGGGTAATCCCGTATTTGGTTAGGACCAGTTTAAGTCCAGCTGCAGAAGAAAACTTTCTTAATACCAGCACGCAGTGCAAGCGAAGGAAGGCGATATCCACTTGCTTGCGACGCGTGCTGGTATTGGGCTACCGTTTCGTAAAACACGGGTAGTCCATTGGCCAGCAAAGGCTGGCAAGTCGTCCCTCAGGTGGGTGTATCTGGTTTCAGAATTGATTTGGGAATCGTCCATCCCGACAAAACCTGGTTCTTACTTGGCAGGCGTGGAAGGTGGCCGAGCGGCCTACCAGCGAAGTGCTGTTGCCAGAGATCGAGACAAGACCCGGCAGCAGGTTTTAGAGCAGTTAGGCTGGAACATCCTTCGTCTGGGGCCACCCGATTGGTGGTACGACTCAGACGCTGCAACCGAGGCTTTGGATCTGGCTTGGATCTGGCTTGGATCTGGCTTGGATCTGGCTTTGGGTTTGGGTTTGGCTTTGGGTTTGGCCTTGGGTTTGGCCTTGCAGAATTTGTTGTCCCGTAGTCGTTCCAAATAAAAGCGTTGAGGATTTTCAAGTATCGATGACCGGACTTTAAGACTGGGTCAACCACTTTGGTCCGCGCCTTGGATCTGTAGATTCTACTAGCGTTTCATCCAGGTTCGGAATTAGGGTATTGGTGAAATTGTAAATGGTGGAAGATAACGGCGTTCAAAGAGGACGCCATGAATAAGAAACATATAGTTCGTTTGACCAAACGATAATGTGAGAAGTTGGAACCGTTAGTTAAGACCCTGGACGGTTCGGCTCGGAAGGTGCAGCGAGCACAGATATTACTGAAAGCATGTGAGCGATTGGGCGGTTGGACGGATTTGGAAATCAGCGAAGCTTATTCTTGCCGCACCAAGACAGTCGAGAACATTCGGTTCCGTTTTGGCGAGTCTGGTTTCAAGTTGACTCTCAACGGTAAACCGCCAGCAATGCCACCACGGGCACGTACATTTGACGGCCAGGGCGAAGCACCGGTGATTGCATTGCGCATCAGCGAACCGCCGAAGGGTTACGCGAACTGGACGCTCGATCTGCTTCAAGAACGCGTTGTTGCGTTATCAATTGTTGATTCGGTGTCGCGTGAAACGTTACGTCAGACCTTAAAAAATCGAATGACGCAACGCAAGATCCAATACTGGGTCATTCCACCGAAACAGAACGCTCAGTTGGCTGCCGACATGGAAAACGTTTTGCAAACCTATTTGCCGCCTTAGGACGAACGTTTTCCGGTGGTTTGCAAAGATTAGCAACCGCTTCAACTCCTTGAAGAAGTCAATCTGCCAATCGCGGCAACCCAAAAGCACGCTCGTCGTGCCGATTATCAATAGAGGCGAGTTGGAACAGTGAGCATCTTGATGTTATGCCAACCGTTGGTAGGCTGGCGCGAAGTTTCGGTTCGCAAAGAAGGCTAACCTCTTGGGCCATCACCCGGCAAATCAAGTCGCGAACATGACCGCGAATACAGACCCGAAATACCTTACCAGCTTGGCTACCTGAAACTTGATCCAACTGGCCAAACAAACTAAACTCACTCAGGGTGGTCTCCCCAACGGCTGCTAAGCGTTATCTAAAACTTGAAACTTTCCGCCTGAGCAAGTTTGCTTAGTGGGAGACCACTTTTCAAGTTTTAACAATTAATGGGACGCTTCAAGTGACTTACAATGGCGAGTCGACTAGGTTGGCAGTGGACCGTTCAGGCACCATTCACGCAAACTGCCTTTCAAAGGCTTCACCAAACGCTTGCAATTGATCGGCGGGCAATTGGTTGATGCCAGCAGCCGCTTTGCGACCACCTCCGGTTGGAAACTGGCGACAAAGATCATCCGCGCCCGACTTGGTAGACAGGGGCGCACGAACACTGACAAGATATTCGCCACTTGGCAACAAACTGGCCAGTGCATGCGCGCGGTCTGGATTGTCTCTTGCCAATTGATTGCTATAGACACCACTGACTCGCCGAGAAAAGGAATCGTTGGGGAAAATAAACAGCGCGCCCTTGTCATTACAGACCATTGGCTCAATCGCTGCCGCTCGCCCCATGTCGCTATCGTATCCGTCTTGCAGTCGATCAAACGCGCTATCAGACTTGATAAAGTCGAATGGATCTGCGTACGGTTTGACTTTCAAGTAGAGCTGATCAGGCGCAAAATAGAGATCCTCCAATGTGCTGCCGTATCCGTTGTAATTTAGCAACGTCCCAAGCGTCTTTAACTGTTCCAGTTGCGGTTGGTCCAAATCAAGTGGCGCTGCAGCGTCCTTAGCCGCGTCGTACAAATTGTCGCCAAACAAGGCCGTCACCGCCCAAGGCAGAAACGCGTCTTTCAAGAACCGATTGACTAACAGACCGGTACACACATCGCCCGCTGTGTCGATACAGGTGGTTAGCTTGGGCGATTCCGGGATCTCGCCGGCAAAGTGGTGATCGAAATAGGAAATTTCAATCCCCGCCGCCAACAATCGTTCAAGATCTTCGCGATTCTTATCCAATGAAATATCCAACACCGTGACCGAATCACCCGCGTTCGCTTTCACGAATTTTAACAAGCTAATATCACGTTTCACGCCCGTCACCAACGTACTTTCACGTGGATCTGCCAAACGCAGTTGATGCAGTGCGCAGATGCCATCGGCATCACCATTGAATACGTCGTAATGATTCATTTGCGGTTCCTCAATGTGCAAGTAAAAACCCCAGTATAAGAACCCCTACTCGTTTGGTCGACGCCGTTTCGCCAAACACGAGCCTACAAGGCCAAAAAAGACAACCGCCAATTATGGGCTTGGCCCATCCCCAGGCTACCCTTCCTAAAGAATACCCCGTTCTCCAAGGCGTCCATGGTAAAGGCCGAGTGGCAGAAGAAATTTTAGCAAGGTGGCGTACCCGTCGGCGGACAGGAAGGACAGCGCTGGTCGGTTTTCCCCACGGATGCCACAGTTCGCCCTGAATTCCGAGTTCAAAGCGAGAAGCATCCCCACAAAATCAGAAACGGCTAGTGATCCGTCAAGCAAGAAGTTGAGCGTCGCCAATGCGCGTTTTTTTACAAGACTTCTGCGAAAGTCATCCAATAACGCAATCGCCAATGTAAAAACAAGCGGCTGCCCCTGGGTGTAACGCCGTTCGGTTAGGATGGAAGTCCTTGTGGTGCCTTGTGGTGCGGCCTTGTGGTGCCACCCGGTCTTGTGGTGCCACCCAACTTTGCGCCGACCCTGTCATTCAAGGGACTGGAACACTTGCGGTTGCCACCGCAATTTCGAGATCCGAAATCGGACTGGTTCATCTCGTACTTGTTTGCTATCGATTTAACAGAACCAACCCAGTTGAACGCAACACGGATCGGCGACCAGTTGCTGATCTATTTCCGCGTCCTGGCGGCAGGACAAGCAGACCAAGATGGGAAAATGATTCAGACGGATACGTTTTCGATTGTGACCGCAAAGACACCGGCAAAATCAGGCAACCAGTACTGGTATACGCTGTGCGGGCAAGAGCCATTCGCAAACGCGACTGCGCTAAAACAGAACATTCGTGTGAAAGTGATTCCCGGCAAGAACGAACACGGTGTCGTCTTTATCAGTGGCTCGCACCAACGATTGGAATCAGCGGTCTGGAAAGAACGGTTAAGGATTCGCTTAGCGTTTGAAGCAGCGACCGTCCCTGCCAAACCAACACGCTCTGGAAAAGAAGCCCGTGATCCCCTTCGGCCAATTTCCAAGTGAATAAGTCTTTCATAATCGAAGTCAACTTACGCTAAGATGCCTGCCACTTTTTTCTATCGTGACACGAAAGTCAAAAATTAGAAGCAAGGTAAGTGGATGGCATGTGGTGTCTGCGTGAAGAATGTTCGCCTCTTGACGGGATGGGACACCACCATGGCAATTGCGCCTGGCTTGCACCTTCGAAATAATTTCCTAAGATCTCAAACCACTTTTAGGTGTACTGAAATTTTCGGTGTACTAAGAAAAAACGGCTGGACGATCACTCATTGATCGGCCAGCCGTTCACTTTTTTCAGTAGGGTTCAGCGAAAGTCGCGACGTTTGGCAAATGGGTCTAAAGACGTTCCAAAAGTGGCAGTCATCTTTCCAACCAAAGTGCTAACCTTCGATTCGCTTGCGAATGATAGCCGGTACCTCGTCGATCAGAACTCGAACTTGTTCCAAAGTATCACGATCTCGAATCGTCACCGTTCGATCCTCCAACGTTTGCCCATCAACAGTGATGCAATAAGGCGTTCCCGCCTCATCCTGACGACGGTAGCGACGCCCCACCGCCCCCTTTTCATCATAAAAAACGTTGTACGACTTCTTCAATTCCAAATAGATTTCTTTGGCCAATTCTGGCATTCCATCTTTCTTAACCAGCGGAAAAACAGCAACTTTGATCGGTGCCAGGCGTGGGTGAAACTTCATCAAGACTCGGGTTTGCATATTCCCTTTTTCGTCGGGCGCTTGGTCTTCGGTGTACGCTTCGCAAAGAAACGCCAACACCCCGCGATCGGCACCTGCGGATGGTTCAATCACATGCGGGGTATAACGTTCGTTGGTCAAATCATCACGGTACGTCAAATCCCGACCACTGCCACGATACTTAGGTTGTCCATTCTCATCCAATTGGACTTCCAACGGACGTTTCTTCTCGTCTAACTTTCCTTCCATGTGGCTACGCAGATCAAAATCGCCCCGGTGCGAAATCCCTTCCAACTCACCGAATTCACCTTCTGGCAAAAACGGAAACGCATATTCGATATCTGCGGTTCCTACCGAATAGTGAGCCAATTCATCCTCAGCGTGTTCGCGCAGCAGGATGCGATCGCTGGCAATGCCCATCGAGTGGTACCAAGCGATACGGCGATCTCGCCAATACATGTACCAATCCCGAGACTGGTCAGGATGACAGAAGAATTCGATTTCCATTTGCTCGAATTCGCGAGAGCGAAATGTGAAGTTCCTGGGCGTGATTTCGTTGCGAAAACTCTTGCCAATCTGGGCGATCCCCAGCGGCAACCGGAACCGCGAGCTATCCAACACGTTTTTAAAGTTGACGAAAATTCCCTGAGCGGTCTCGGGGCGCAGAAAGGTCTTGTTCTCTTCGGTCTGCAAAGCGCCTGCATAGGTCTGGAACATCAAATTGAATTCACGCGGTTCGGTTAACCTACCCGCACAGTTCGGGCAGGGCAGGGCTTCTTCAGTCGTCGACGTGGCATTAGCCAACAATTCAAACAGTCGACTGGCAACAATCGTGCCTGTCCCCTGACCTGCAACCTCCGCCACCACTTTGGCTATCACACCCTCAACATCGGAAACACCAGCCATGGCTGGAGCAGCATTTTTCCCCTTCTTTTCCAACCATCGCTTGACCGCCGCAGCGTCCCAAGTAATCGTATCATTGACCGAAGCAAAATCGATGGCATGCTTCTTGAACGACGCCACCCATTCACTTTCTTCCATGATGCTCCACACGTGGTCGGCGCGAAATAGTTTTTTACAACCGTGGCACGTTTGCATCATGTCATGAAATAAATCGTAATGCCCCGAACACTTCCAAACCTGCGGGTGCATAATGATCGTACTATCAAGTCCCGTCATACTGTAGGACGAAGGAGCTCCCGGCAGTGTATCCAAATCGTTATGCCCTTGAACCATGTCGGTCCACCAAGCTTCCTTTAGATTTCGCTTCAATTCAACGCCCAAAGGACCGTAGTCCCAAAAACCGCTGATACCACCATAAATTTCGCTGGATTGAAACATGAACCCTCGGCGTTTGCAAAGGGAAACAATCTTCTCCATCAACGAACCGGACGCGTTATCTTCTTTTTTTGACATCGGAAATTTGACTCTAAAGTTAAATCGACAAAATAAACATTACACTTTTATCTTCGGTGGAATCCATCCAAAGTGACTTACCACTGAGCATCGGAGAAGCGACCCCTAAACCCAGCCAGCCCCAAGTCGCGGACCCGCTTCAAAATCCAGCGCCGCCAACCCATTCCCTACCAACCCACTTCCTACTACGACCTCCCCAGAGGCGAGATCAATTCTTGATGTTCACGTTGCAGTACTTCACTTTGTAGATATTGACCTCAAAATGGCGACGACCGCTGGCACGAATTGACCGCGTCCCCCGGTTTCACCAAGCCAAAGCTGACCACATTTGCCGCGATAACCACCGCGATAACCACCGCGATAACCACCGCGATAACCACCGGACCAACAGGTGTCATCGGTTGCAACCCACTTGGCTGTTGCCAGCTGTGCCACCCCCAAAGGATAAACAATATTCAGAATTTGCCCTAGGCGGTCTCTGGGCTGACCCATTGGGGGCCCAGCAGACTTCGGTCTCCAGCGTCCCAATCGGGCAGGCTTCCTGTCCGGCAGGTCCCAAGCCAGAATTGTTTCTAGAATAATGATGCCTTTGCCGATCGACCCAGGCAAACCGCTTTGATTACATCAACCGCGACAGCCCAAAGTCGTTAGCTTAAGCCCGATCGGTTTCGCGTGGCAATTGCCTGGCAAGGTCTACCGCGCCAATGGTTTAAGTTGTCGGTCGCAAATGGTCAAATTTCTTAACAACATGTCGGGCCGTGGTTTTATCGATATCCCCTGGCTGAAAGGCCCGTAAAACTAGCCCGATCCGATCGTTCGGTAGATGCTGGATACTCATTAAAGGAGGTTTCAGCCAATGGATCGTTGCATTAACTTTTTGCGGAACACCTATCCCTGGTGGACGAAACCTACTTTCTACAATTTCTAAATACCTGGTGTTCCTGTTGCGACGATACTCCCAATGTTCGGAGCGGTCTGAATGAAATCGCACATGAGGATTGCACATCAGAATTGCCAATTCGCGGTGGCAATTCACCTTAACTAAGTGAAGCATTCAAATGGGTTTGGTTTCCTGCCAGCCAAATCTCGTCGAATCCACTTGCCGTGATTTTCAAATTCCAACCGCTTCATATCCTTAGCGTCTGGTCACAGTTTTTTTTTTGGGAGAGCGAAATGCCTGTCCTTATTCGCACGTTCCTGTTCCTGTTTGCCCTGATTTTTATTGGCAGCATGTGTGCCAATTCGGCGGACGCCCAATTGGTTCGCGGCTTCAATCGCCACTTTGGCATTTACAGCGGTGCCGGCTACCATAGTCGAACTCCGATGACCGATTCTTCGTACTACAACTCGTATTCGCCGGCCAACAGCACCTACCACTCCGGCGTCAGTGGGTTGAACAACTATTCGTCCAACGGGCTTTATGACGATTCGTCTAGCAGCCACCCAGGCACCGGAGCCTACGGTGGTTCGACCAGTCGGACTCGCAACGTTTCGGCACCGTTGTTTCCTGTCTCGAAATGGCATTCGCGATTCCGAGGCAACTTAGGCGGCTAGAATCTCCATTGCACAGCAGCAAGGAGTTGATCCAAAGAGATCCAAATTTTTCGCGTTAAACATCGGCCGTGCAGATTCGCACTTTGATTTTTTGTATTTAATTTTCAAATTATCCTTGCCCTGCACGAACGATCCAAAAGGTTTCAATTCAACATCCGATTGAATTGAAACAAGCCCTCGACACGTTGGTTCTATTGCATAAAACGAAACGCTGTGTGAGCTACAGCGTTTCGTTTCCTTATGCGCGGCACCGACCGTTCTACCCGGGCCAAAAGCGTCCCCAAACGTTTGCTGCACACGATGACATTTCAATTAGTTTAAGTTTACTCACGGTGGGTAATAATCGGTTGCTAGCAGACTCTGTTGTGGGGCTGAGCATTTACCGCTGCCTGAAGGCGAGTGCGTTGAAAATTGGGTTAGGACTGTGGCGAAAATTTTGCTACGCTCGCGCCGTCATGACTACCCCAGCGGCGATACTGCCCTTACTCAAACGCCTTATTTTTTTTGCGAATGTTCGTATGTTAAGCGGTCCTTCATGTCATCCGATCAAAACCGTCCTGCGGCTGATACTTTGCTTCAGCATGGCGATTTGGATCTGCCTGGTCGCCGGCGGTTGTCGAGCTTGGAATCTTCGCGGCAATCAACAAAACGCATCGCTGTACGAGCAGATTCCTAACCCGGTTTCGGTTGCCGCATGCGAGCGACACTTTGTAATGGATCAAGTGTCTGACGAAATTGACAATTACTTTGACATACGACGCGAGGAACGTCTTCGCTTGGTGGACAATGTACTGACCGAGGGCTGGATCGAGACCCACCCCAAGATCGCCTCGGGTATCTTCGAACCTTGGCGAAAAGATTCGTTGCCTGGTTTTGAAAAACGTTTGGCAACATTACAAACATTCCGCCGGTGGGCAAAAGTCCGAGTGATCCCCGATGGCATCGGCTACTCGATCGACGTCAAAGTGTATAAGGAAATGGAGGATCGCGATCCGCCAGACCACTCGGTGGTTACGGGCGCTATGGGTCGACACGACAACGCTTTGGACAGCCTTTCTAATGACCAACCAAGTCTTGGGATTCAAGAGAGTAGTAAATTGATCTGGTTCCCGATCGGACGCGATATCCAATTGGAACAACAAATTCTTCGCAACGTTACGACTCGTTTAAAGAAGAAATAGTCCACCTCTCAGGCCCGACCGCTGCCCAGGGCCCGACCGCTCTTACCTTGGACCCGACCGCTGCCCAGGACCCGACCGCTCTTACCTTGAGGTTGGCTTGACGATTAGGGCACCGTTATTCGCTGGGCGTTTGAAGACAACCGCAGCAACCTGAAGATGGACCCTGACAGCAGCACAATTTCCCTTCACAGGTCAACCGCCGGTCTGCAACCCAAAGAATTCAGCCGGGGCTGGGGCCGCCTGAACCGCTGAACTTAATGACCGACCTCGCTTTGTGAAGCGACAGATCTTCACCTGACGCCAATTCATGTGTCAATTGTTGCTACCAGTCGCTGGGACGATCAAAGCATGATCGCCGCGATATTTCTAACCTGCCGCTTCGCGATCAGGGCCAACAACGCTAAAATGACGTTCCAGCTAACGGAGCCCGGCAAATCGAACACCCAGTCCGCGTCGATCGCTTCCCACGGCAGACCGCTGACCAGATCCAATCGTGCATTCTTGATAGGCAGGATCGAAGGCTTTAGGTTGGCATTTGCCGGTAGACTGATCATCATTCACTAACATTCGCAGCGTCCGACTTTCGTAGCTTATGAATTCAATGCCCGCGTCCCAATTTCAATCTCGGTGCCGATGGCTTGGGCGAACGCCAGAAATGATCGCTTGGCAGATCTCAGCACCCTGTAAACTGCTACAGCATTTTTCCAATTCTTTTTACCCACCAAAGTCTGTCCTTTCGACGCATCAATGTTTGAAGCCAATCGAATCGATTTCGGTAGCCCTTCAGCAGAACCGAGTTGACGGGGATCTGGTTTATCTATTGCCAAGTGACCCAACGATCAAGGGTGCTTCGCGGAAAGTAGCGATGGGATTTTCTATCTCAGAAGCTTGCCAACCGTTTGGCGGATTCGAAACAGTCAAACACGAATGCGCCCTTTGCCCTGCCAACATTGATGATGGTCCACCTTCGGACGACACTCCAACCCACCTTAGGCAGATCGATCCCCAGGTTACCGTGACCAAGCAAGCAAACTTTGGTTCATCCGCTTGTTCCTGGGAACCGGCAGCACGATTGGCTGGGTGTAGCCAAATTCTGTTCGCGGGAAACTTGGAAGAATACAGTCGCCAAACCCAAGATCTAAGCACCGCTAACAAACCGCTACCGCGTCCCAATTTCCTAGCTTTTGATTTGCGAACATGGAATCCAAGTGTTCGCCGGCTTTCAGAATTTCTATTTGATGATGAAGCGTTAGGCGCGTTGACCCAAAGCACCACTGCGGCGCATTTGTGGTACAACCTTTGGGCTGGCAAGGCAATTTCCGGTCCGCTACTCGATCGGCTGATTGACGTTTTGCAACCTATTGAGCCAGACACTTTTGTCCTTGATGGCTTGACCCATTTTGTGGAAGCTTTATCCATCTGCCAGAAAAATCAATGGGATTTGAAGTTACAGTTTGTACCGCAGGGGTTCTCTGATGGACATGATTGGTGGATAGCTCCGCACTGCAATCGTTGCCATGGTCCGATGGCAGAACAGTCTACCAAATGTTTGGTCTGTGGTTACGAAAGTGGTCCAGTTCCCGGTCGAAAAAGACGGATCATGGGCTGGGCGCCTTATATGCCATTGGACGCATTGCTTGGATCGCAAGCAGCGAACCAAGTTTAGCCAGCCTTTGTCAAGGTCCACCACTTGCCTAGCAAGAGCCTTGTATGCTTGGCACTAGCGATGGCCGAAGCATCGCGCTAGGTCTCAATGTTCACATTCTTGTCATCGACCCTTTTAATTGACTTCCCACTTTTCACGTTGAAATCTTTTCCTGCGATGAATTCAAGTACAAGTGATATCGACGATTGCACCGGTAAGCGATCGTTTTGGATAGGGATCGTTTTTGCTGCCGTTGCCGCCGTGGGCTATACCGCTGCCAACGGTTTCCTGCGTGGTTTGTCCGGTGACGTCGATGCAACGTTTGTGGCTGCAATCAAAGCTTGCTGGACCTCCATTTTATTTGGGCCAGCAGTGATCTTCATGACTTTGAAAGGTGGGCTGAAAATTTGGCCATCGATGCGTTGGATTCTTGGTTTACTGGGTGTGGGAGTGTGCGTCCAATTGTTAGGAAACCTGCCGATTCAGTGGTCGTTCTATTATCTGGGAATCGCACTAACGGTTCCGATCATCCTTTCAACCATGATTGTTTGGTCAACCATTATTGGCTGGTGGGTGTTGGGTGAACGAGTCCCTCTGCAAGTCATGTTTGCCCTCTTCCTATTGATTGTTGGCACATTCGTCTTAGCCAACAGTGCCCAACGTCAAACCAAGTCAACACCGGCAGCGTCGATGCCTATCACGGTCGAACAATTTTCGGTCAATACGCACCCAGGGGCTGTTCCGACCACCGCCCCACGCGATAGTCGCACGACCGATTCGGTTTGGCCGGCCCAGGATTCGTATGCCGGCGCCATTATTGGAATTGCCGCTGCGATGGTCGCCGGGCTAGCCTTTGCCGCACTGGGTATCGCGTTGCGTAAGAGTGCAAAGGTTGGCATTCCCAAACTAATTCCCATGATCCTGGTCAGCATTTCTGGAATCTCAATTCTTGGCTGCCTCACGCTTGGACAAAATGGAGGTGGAATTATTTTGCAAACCACCTGGCCGCAATGGCAATTCCTTTGCATGGCAGGAATTTGCAACAGTATCGCCTTTTTGTCACTATCCTTTGCATTCAAGGCCTTGCCGGTGGTCTATGTCAACGGCGTCAACGCCTGCCAAGCAATTATGGCGGCTCTTGTCGGCTTTGTTTTCTTTCAGGAACAGCCCACAATTTACTTGCTGATCGGAATCATCCTGTCGGTGACTGGTTTTCTACTGATGACTAAGCCTAGAATAGAGAAAACGTCGCCCAGGTAAAATGCCGCCTAAGCTTCGACGCCACCTTTTCCTTCACCCCCGTATTTTTCCCTGAATTTTTTCTCATGCTACACCCACTACTTAAAATCGGCCCACGAATCAGCGTGCTGCCCGTCGTTAACGGCAGTGGTGACTTTGCATGGGAAGTGCGACGAGTCTTGATGCAGGGCAAATTCGACTGTTTGGCCGTCCCCTTGCCGCCATCGTTTCAGGTCGAAATTGAACAGGCCGTTTTGGACCTTCCCCAGCCTTCGATCGTAATCCAAACCGAACAAGCGTTCCGACAGCATACCGAGCCTAGTATCGACCAATGGCGAGCGGACTCGGATTCACAATCCAACTCGGAAGCAACGGGGCCATCGTTTCGCCAAAACCGCGAGGAAAGAACGCCCTACGAAAAGCAATTTGAATCAGGTGACGACTCTTCAGACGATCCCGATGCCGCAAGTGAATACGAACAAGATTTGGAAGCGGAAGATCTGTCCGACGATGACGATGACGATGACAGCAGTTCGGAATGGGAGCAAATTCGTTCTCTAAGTTATGTTCCCATCGATCCTTGCCAACCTGTCATCGCGGCGATCCGAACCGCCATGGGCGAACACATTCCGCGTAAGTTTATCGATCTCGAAACCGACGAATTTGAACCTTACTCGTTCGTTTCCCCAGATCCTTATTGCCTAAAGCAGGTTCGGATTGAACGGTTCGCCGCGGCGATTCTACCTAGCATACCAAGACCCGAATCCCAACAGCGACGGGATCGAATCAAGATGATGGCGTACAACCTGCGCCAACTTTCGATTGATCATCAGAATATCTTGTTGGTTTGTAATGTTTTGGATTGGCCCTGGATTCGCGAGGCCTACTTTCAACCTGACCCCAATCCGCCGGCGGATGAGAGCACCGAAGATGCGAAGACACTGGATGTTGATACAAAAACGCTATTCTTTTTGTTAGGTGAATTGCCTTTCATCACGGCGCTTTACGAAAATGCCAGAGAGAACTTGGATGATGATTCGCGATTGTCAATTGATGGCATCAAGCGACTGTTGATTTCGTCCCGACTGGCTTACAAAAAGAAGACAGGGAAATCGGCTCGCAAGATCACTCCACTTCTCTTGCGTCAATGCCTACAGTACATCCGAAATTTGACTTTGATTGAAAGACGCCTGACACCTGATCTATTCACGATCATCCGAGCCACTCAGCAAATTGCTGGCGACACCTACGCCTACTATGTTTTGAAGACGGCTAGAAAATACTTAGTTCAAGGCGAAGAGGATACCCTGGATGACGCGCCCGCCAAGCCCACAGGGAACTCGTTTGCCAATGCGACTTTGGACGAACTTCTTTCCGACCCAGACAAACGACAAGAAGTTTCTGATGCAGTGGATCGTTTTATCGAACAGGAAGAAAAGGCGATGGACGCCATTCCTGATCGGCACGACAGCCAAACGCACTTAAGCGAATCGCACATTGACATACTGCAAGAGGCGAAAGTCAAAGTGGGTATAGGTCGATTGGAATTACCTAGCGGGGAAATTTACAATGCAGTCAGTCGGCTGCCTGGACCGCCGGTGACTTGGTCCCATTTGGAACTACGTCCCAAGCAGGATTTGAACAAAGACAAGGACAAATGGACCAAGAATTGGAATCCGTACATGCAGTGCAGTTGGCCGCCCGAAGATGATCGCATCGAACGGTTTCGGTCAACGGTATTTGACCGAGCCAAACAGATCATTGGTGCCGACTCCGCCAGAAGCGAAAAATTTACGACGAGTGTGCAGGATGGAATCGACATCCGCGAAACCCTGCGGCATTGGTACGACGGTGACATTTACGTCAAAGTGCATCCTCCGGTCCGCGGTGGCATGGACAGTGTGGTCATGCTATTTGACACTCCCGCCGACCCCAAAGAATACAAGTGGCGTGCGACTTGGTTTGCCGAACACAAAGAAGAATCGACGCTGGCTTTTTATGCAACCAATTTTGCCGACAATCCGGTGGGGCCAGGCATCTGCACAGCTACTTATGGCGGTGCGATGTTCCTTTTCCCGCCGCGTCCGATTCCAGAAGTTTGGCAGGATCCTCGCTTCAATTTCGCAACCACTTTGGAAGAACGCCTGATTGCCGCAGCTTGCAAATTCGCCCACCACCGACAAGTAGCGCTGCTTAGCCCGGTTGCGCCTGGATTCAATTGGCGACGTATTGCCAAACAGTTCGGTAAGACGCTGGTGCATGTTCCGCTGGGACAATTTAGCGATTCAACAATCGAACAACTCAGGATCGTTCATGTGCTAAATGGAAAGCAAGTGCGTTCCTACGCCGCCGACTTTATTCGCAAGTCCTAGCACGGGAAGATTCGCACCGAAGCTGAGAACCGTGGTGCGGAAGACTCCAGCACAGGCCAGACATTTGCTTGCTTCCCATTTGGGTTTCTGTTCATGAATTTCAATTTGCTGGTACTATTGAATGCGCTTGCTTTGCTGCTATTATCGGGCATCCAAGCGATCGTCGTCTTGCGTTACTGCCGGTGGATGCGTTCGATTCAAGGCACCGACCCAGCCCGAACGCCCGTTGCCAATTTCCAAACGATCACTCCCCAAAATTCCTCGCTTGAGACCGTTCCTGCACCGTTCGTTCCTGCACCGTTCGTTCCTGCACCGTTCGTTCCTGCACCGTTCGTTCCTGCACCGTGCGATTCTCCTACGTTCAATTTTCCTGCGTGCGATGTGCTTCTGTGTATGCGGGGTGCGGACCCGGGTTTGGAAGATACATTAAGGTCGCATCTTAATCAGACCTACCCCCATTATTGTTTGCATTTCATTCTGGATTCGCCCAAAGACCCGGCCTTCTCAATCGTTCAGAAACTATCAAAGGTTCACGAAGATCGAATCCAGATTCACTGGATTGACACGGCGCCTGACACCGCCAGCTTGAAATGCCTTGGATTGGCTCAAGTCACTGAAAAACTTCTCGCTAGTCAATCGCCACCCAAGTACTTTGCATTCGCTGATAGTGACGGAATTGTGTCTCGGGATTGGTTAAGTCGTTTGCTACAGCCGATTCAAGATGATTCCCAAGATGTCGTCTGTGCCACCACAGGGAACCGTTGGTATCAGGTGGATTCGGGACAATCTGCCGACAAAGTGAACAAGAGTCCGACTTCACCCTCAAAACAAAGATGGGTTCATTTCGCGACCCAGCTAGGCACGGAAATCCGACAACTGTGGAATCTAGGCTCGCTACCACAAATGCATTTGTACCGAATCGCATGGGGCGGCAGTTGGGCAATTTCAGCTGCTCACTTACAGACTTGCGGTTTAATTGCTTCCTGGAAAAATTCTCTTTTTGAAGATACGATGATTCAGGGGCACCTTCACAAGATTCGCAAACGAATCCAAACCGTGCCAGGCCTGTACGTTATCAGTCGTGATCGAGTCGAACTGCCCGCAGCCAGGCGATGGATCAGTCGCCAACTACTCGATCTTCGCCTTTATCATTCGGCTTTCCCAGCGGTTTTATTCCATGCCACCAGCACCTTTTCGCTGAATTTATTAGCGTTGACCTTAATAACAATCGCGGGTATTTCCCAAGACTGGCAGAAGATCGGCTTGCTACTGCTTGCGATGAGTGTTTACCAAACCGCTTACTTATGGATGTGGAATGCGATCGTTTCAACAGCCAACTATTGCATCGATCAACTAGAATTCAACGTCAATGATTCACGCGAAATCGATATCAAAGGTTCGATCCAACGATCCGTAGGTGACCCACCAAGTACCCAACGGGCAGCCGCTGTTCCCTATTACGCCTTCAAATTGATCGCCCTTACGGTAACACAACTCACCTATCCGTTGGCTGCGACATTGGCGTGCTTTCAAAAGCAAGTTCATTGGCGAGGCATCAACTACCGGATCAAAGGTTCAGGAAAGATTCAAAGGCAAGACTACCAACCGTACCAGCCTATGGTCGATCGTGATTCAGACCTGCAACTTTAGGATTCTCTTTGGGTTGCGTATTCACCCGACACACCACACAAATCGCTGCGGCTTTGCTTACCCGCCAAAACCCACTCTCAGAGTACAACCTTATGTTTGCCCAAAAAGCGTCCATTAGCTTAATTGCGTTCGCCATGATCTTCTTCACGTTAGGTTGGGCACGTAAGACTGCCATGGCACAAGAATCTGCAGAACGGCTAGCTCCTTGGGTTGTTGTCTTGGGAATCGCGCAAGACGCCGGCTACCCTCAGGCTGGATGTAAGCAAGCGTGTTGTGAAGTAGCGTGGCAACATCCTGAGCGGGCTAAATGGGCGGTATCCCTGGCAATTGTGGATCCCGCAACTAACCAGAGATGGCTGGTCGAATGCACACCGGATTTCAAGTATCAGCTACATGCGTTGGACCAGATCGCGCCGCCAGAGTCAGGCTTGGGCATCGACGGAATCTTTCTTACTCACGCACATATTGGTCATTATGCGGGGCTAGTGAATCTGGGACGCGAAGTGATCGGAGCTAACGAAATCCCCGTTCATGTGATGCCTAGACTTGGTGAATTCCTACAAACATCTGGCCCTTGGAATCAATTGATTGCACTGAATAACATTTCGCTGCAGCCTTTGAAAAACGGCAAAGCGACTCAATTAAACGATCGATTGACCCTTACACCGTTACAAGTTCCGCATCGTGGCGAATATTCGGAAACTGTGGCGTTTCGAATCCAAGGCCCCAAACATTCACTGCTTTTCCTACCCGACATCGACAAGTGGGAACGGTGGGAAAAGCGAATCGAAGACGAAATCGCTTTGGTGGATTTTGCCTTGATCGATTCAACGTTCTTTGATGGCCAGGAACTACCTGGACGCGACATGACTAAAATTCCACACCCGTTTGTGTTCCAAACACTCGAACGATTTGATTCGTTGCCTGCAAGCGAAAAAAGCAAGATCCATCTCCTGCACTTCAATCACTCTAACCCGCTATTGGACGAAAAATCTCAGGCAACCCAGCGAGTGGAACTGGGTGGATTGAAAATTGCGAAACAGTTGCAGACAATTCCCTTGTAAGACGGCCCAGCCTTTATGTAATCCAGCCCGGTTTGCATGACTCAAATGCTGGATAATTTTTGCTTCGTGTGGCGAAGACATTTTCCGCTGCTTCGCGTAGCTCCACTTTCCAATCACGAAAATTCTGCAAGGCATTTTCGGCTTTCACTTTCGCCAAATCACCGAAACGACCTGGACATGTTCGCTCGCCTACTGCCCTATCTAAAGTTGATTCGATTTTCTAATACTCCCACAGCAATTGCGGACATCCTGGCTGGATTCCTCTTGGCCACAGGCAGTTTGTCGCCCTCCTTCGCATTGGTGTGCCTGGTCCTGGCCAGCTGCTGCTTCTATTCGTGGGGCATGGTGCTTAACGATCTATTGGATTACGACGAAGACTTGGCCGCACGCAGCACTCGCCCGCTGCCCAGTGGCCAGATCGCGTTGCCGACGGCGCGAGTGATTTGTGGGACGCTAGTGATCTTTGGATTCTTATTGACCGCGTTAGCCAGTACACCAATGACTAATGGTGCTCCTTCGATCCAGTGGCTTCCACTGGGCATTGCCACTTGTCTTGCGATGTGTATTTGGATGTACGACGGCCCTTTGAAAACAACCCACGCGGCGCCGTTCTTGATGGGCGGATGCCGCGGTTTGAACATTCTGTTGGGTGCCAGTCTTCCCGCCTTGGTGGGTAGCAGCGACGCGCCTTGGCTACCGTGGTGGCCCAATGATGTCTTGGTGTCGGCCTTGGCGATGGGGTGCTATGTGGCGGGCATCACTTGGTATGCCCGGACCGAAGAGCAGGGCGGGATTTTATGGCAATTACTGCTGGGTACGTTATTGATGCTTGCTGGCATGCTATTGATCGCATTTGGATTAGCGATGCTGCCCGATCGCCTGAGCCTTCGCTTGCCACTGATTCAGGCGTCCGGTACACAAGACATCATGTGGCCTTTGGCAATTGGATTGATTAGTTTTAGCGTGATCCGCAAAGCCATCGTTGGCATTCAATACCAAACCGCGGGTAAGATCAAGGCTGCCGTGATTGGAGCATTGGGGAGTATCTTATTTTTCGATGCGGCGATCTGCCTGTATGCGAATCCCAAAATGTGGCCTGCGGCCGTAGGCGTTGTCGGACTCATATTGCCGATTCGATTACTGCGAAAAGCGATTCCTCCCACTTAGTTGATCACGTTTCTGGCAATGGCAATGGGTATCACTTACAATCACGCCGCTGCCCTGCTAGGGTGAAGCATTCGCAAACCGTACCCAGATATTTTGAACCGGTATTTTGAACCGGTATTTTGAACCGGTATTTCGTGCTGGTATTTCGTGTCGATAGGTTGAACAGACTGACCTGTGTGCCGGGTTAGCATTGCAAACTTTTTGGCAAGCCGTCCGACGGATGGCGATTTTTTTTTTTCAAACACTGACTTCAAGACTAATTGCTTGCCAATCAAGAGACTGAGATTTCATGAGACTTGGCTACAACACTAATGGTTTGGCGCATCACGACTGTTTGACGGCGATTGATGTCGTCGGCCAAATTGGCTATCAAAGCGTCGCATTGACCATTGATCATCATTGCTGCAATCCTTTTAGCGACCAAGGGCGAATCCAGATCCAGCAAATCAAAAGTCGCCTGGCCCAGTATCAATTGCACAACGTGATTGAAACCGGAGCACGATTTCTATTGGATCCGATGCACAAACATCGACCCACGCTGTTGTCGTCCCAAGCCCAGCAACGGCAACAACGAATCGATTTCCTGAAATATGCGATCGACACCGCCGCCGAACTGCAAAGCGATTGCGTTTCGCTTTGGTCGGGTGCTTGCGATTCGCAAATCGATACTCAGGCCGGCCTAGAACGCTTGGCCCAAAGCCTAACACCAGTTCTGGACCATGCTGCCCAGTGCAATGTGGTTGTCGGATTTGAACCAGAACCTGGCATGTTTATCGACTCCATGAGTAGCTTCTTTCGCTTACTGCAGTGGGTTGATCATCCGAAATTGCAGCTGACATTGGACCTTGGGCACTTGTTTTGCCAAGGTGAAATCCCCATGGTGCCCCACATTCAGAAGTGGGCCGATCGGATCGTGAACATCCACATCGAAGACATGAAAGGTAGACAACACGTGCACCTGATGTTTGGTGAAGGTGAGATCGATTTTCGCCCAATTATGCAGGCATTGGTCGACATCGATTACCGATTCGGAGTTCACGTTGAACTGTCACGTCATTCACACGAAGGCCCGGCTGTTGCCCAGCGTTCGTTGCAATTCTTAGCAGAACTGTTGGAACAGGTTCGTCAACGCGACCAATCACTGTAAGCCGCGTGCTTCTAAATCTATCCTTACTCAGCAAATTATCGGATCCCCCAACGGTGGATACCTTTCAAGTGATCAAAGAACGTCGGTCTATCAAGCACTACGATCCGTCGTTTAAGATACCAGTCCAGGATCAAGAAGAACTACTTCAATTGGCCCGGCAGACACCCACTTCGTTTTAACATCCAAAACTATCGAATCGTTATGCTTAATGATCCTCAATTGCGTAAGGATGTCCGAGCGGTGGCCAATGGAACGCCGTGAAGCACGCGAAATTTTTCCGCTGCGGTCACGGTTTGGGCTTTCCGACTAAGAACCACGAATGCATTGAAGCGGTTGGGGAGCGCGGTCGGCGTTCGCCCTAATCCGTGGCTCATTTTCGCGCCTCGCAATTTTTGGCCACGGATGCACAATGATTTTCACGGATATACGCTGTCGCCGTTTGATGCATCCACCCTTTGCGTGTAGTGGGTGTCTTTCGTGGTTCAAACCTGGCGCTGGGTGCGCGGTCGGCTTGCCTGTCGGTCGGGTTGGCGACGGTTCCCGTAGTTCAAGAGGCGCCCAACATGACTTTTACGTAAAGTCGCGACTGTTGTTGGTGGAGAGTCTTTGGGTGGGCAAAGATCAATCGTTTCGGTCACTTTCCCTCTTCTGCAAATCCGCGATCCCCTTCGCTGCTTGGCGACGAGCGTTGCTGTTGGTAGCATGCTGGGTAGTTCAATGTCGTTCTCTTGGGTAGAGTTGGGCGACGTAAAAAACTCGCGTTCAGCTATACCGATCACAGGCTTGGCAGAACACAGGCTTGGCAGATCACAGGCTTGGCAGAACTTTGGGCCAAAAATTTCGAATGCCATCAGCCTAGTGCAACCAGCCGAACATTATGCGTAATTAGCTGTAATGAAAAAACGCGATCTTATTTCCGTCAAATAGCGCTTACTACCAAGGATAACTTCCATCAGACGAAGTGATCGATGACCATTCAAACCGACAAAGCGAAACTAAGGCAACTGGCCACTCAGAAACGAAATCAGGTCAGCAACCGGCTTGGGCAAAGCCAATTGATCCTTGAGCGTTTCTTTGAACACTTCCAACCACAGGCAGCACAGAATGTTTGCTGTTATGTTGACAAAGAACCGGAAGTGGAAACTCAGGACTTCATCAAAAGTTGCTTAGCACAACGACATTGCTTGATCGTGGTTCCCTATTGCGATGGCGATCACTTAAGATTGGTACGCTTAACCGATTGGCAACAACTGGAACTCATGCGATACGGCTTGCTGGAACCAAAAGCGAATTTTCGCACGCCTGAACAATGGGTCGATCCGACGATCATCAACTATTTCCTTGTGCCTGGTTTGGCATTCGACACTCAAGGTAACCGTTTAGGGTATGGCAAAGGCTATTACGATGGTCTGCTTAAACACCGAAGCGTCGTTGGTCGGGCAATAGGGTTAGCCTTTGATTCACAGATTATTCCCAACGTGCCAACCGATCCGCAATGGGATCAGCCAATGGACTACATTTTGACGCCACAACGTTTGGTGGATTGCAAAGTTGAAAACAGTTTAGGGAATCGGCCACGGACACACTAAAAAAAAAAATGTGCAAAAAAACCTGCCCGCAATCACAGGATCGCTGGCAGGTTTTAACTTTATTTCGCTTGGGACGCAAATCTAACCGATTCAGATTCGGCTTTTCTATGGGCCATCGACAAAGCAGCCTTTAGGTTCCATCTTGTCGGCCAAGTCGTAAAACGCATCTTCGTCGATCTTGCAGTGACTTAGATTCAGATACTTTAGATTCGTCAAACTTTCCAACTGCGGAATGTTCTTTTCACTAATATCGTTGGAACCAAGATGCAGCCAAGTTAGATTCGAAATCTTGGTCACAATCGGGATGACCTCATCGGTCACCAACGTTTTGTCCAAATTCAGCCAAGTCAGTTTTTCCAAAGAAGTCAGCGAACTCACCACGTCCTCGCCGACATCCGTGGACCAAAGATTCAGCTGTTCCAAATTGGTCAGTTTCGCCAATTCGGGACCGCAAGCGTTGGTGATACCTGGTGAACGGTTCTCACTAAGGTCAAGGATTCGCAAGTCCTTCATTCCGGCAAATGACTTGATCGCATCGTCCGTCAATTGGGTGTCGCGAACTCGCAAGTGAACCATGCCAGTGAGCCCCTCGAGTGACTTCAGACCTGCGTCCCCAATTCGGGTTCGAACCAAATACAATTCCTTCAAATTGGCCAGCTGTTCCAGGCTTGGCATACCCGCATCGGTGATTCTGGTATCGTTCAAACTAAGAACATTCATGTTAGCCATTTTGCCAATGTGTCCCAAACCGACATCGGTAATTTGCGGGCCCCATACTTTCAAGAAGGCCAAATTGGTACACTCCGAAAGGGCCTCTAGTCCGGCATCGGACACTCGGTTACAGTCGCTTAAGTCCAAGGCCTTGATCTTGGTATTTCCCCTTAGGAAAAACAAACCATCATCGCCAATTTTTGTTTGCCCACAACGGATCTGTTCCAGAGCGGGCATCTGCCCCAAGATTTCGAAGCTATCGTCCAGCACGTCGGCGCGGAACAGATCAAGGTACTTCAACTTCTTTAATGTCAACAGTTCCCGAACACCATCGATGTTAGTGGCGGTCTTGGGCAAGTCCAATCGTTCAATCGACGGGCACTTTGCAACCATCGCCAATGCTTCGGTTCCGACGTCGCCACCCGAGAACATCACCTGCTTGACCTGGGTAAAGCTTTGCAACATCACCAAATCTTCTGCCTGAAACCTTGCCGCGGATAGGTCAGCCACGATTACCATACCGTCCGAATCGTATTCCACTTTCCCGCCCAACGCGACAACTTTCTGGACGGCCGAAACTTCCGCTGCTTTGTTGGCAGCCATTGCCGCAGATTTCAATTCCTTCAATTCGGACTTTAGCTTGGCGTTCTGGCTGCTGATCGCGCCCAATCGCTGGTTCATCGCAGCCAACATGGCACGCTCTTGCCCAGAACCAGCATTGGCCACGCCCGATGGCTTGCTTTCAGCTAACTTCTCCTGAAGCTCCAATACTTTGGATCTCAATTGGTATTCTGAATCACTTGGACGGCAAGCGGTGAACGAGATGACGGTCGTCGTCGCTAAAGACAAACCTACAATCCACTTCGAGACTGACATTTATGAGAACCCTCTGAATCGGAAATTCCGGCAGGAATCAATGGCTGGATGGAAGAAACTACCGCAATGGGCAGTCTCCTTAAGGTTAATCACGTAAGAGATAACCCGCAAACGGGCATCTTTGTTTTACCGTAAAAGTTTACCTGATTGGCATCACCCTAAAGTACGAAACCTACCCCAAAAATCACCTGATTTCAGCTAGGCAATCGGTTCGATAAACTAAAAATTCCGGTTTTACCGAATCGTTCAGTTATGACAATCATATCGAAAGTTCGCGAATTTAACGCCAGGTAGGTTTCGCAATGTTCCAAACCCGACCAAATTCACTGCCGTTGTTTTGCCTTGTTTTTCCGTTATCGGTCTGCCTGGGTATGCTGCAAGCGGCAGAATCCAGGGGTGACGAACCGCCAATCCGACCGCGAACAGTCCCTTGGAACGCCTACCATAACCCCGAACAGTTTGTTCCCCAATCCGCTGGCGGATGCGAAAGTTGCCAACTCACTCCCTTACACACCCTAAACTTACATACCCTAAACTTGCCAGCCCGGGCGGGGCAACCTTACACGGACAAACGCTTAAATTGCGACGGACATTGCGACGGACATTGCGACGGACATTGCGACGGACATTGCGACGGACAGTGCGACGGACAGTGCGACGGACAGTGCGACGGCGGTGAAGGTTGCCAATGCGGTAAAAGTTGCCAAAAAATTGAACGACTGTTTGTCTTCGGACAAGCTTCCATCCACTGGCCTCGACCATTCTCCGCATTCTGGGACGAACGATTTCCGGGTCCATGTTGCGACCAGGTCGACCATTTCTCTGGCATGGCTTCACGTAAGTCTTGCGGTCATCTCTTCGATAAACTAGATCGGTTTGCCGACATCAAGCTCGGTCCGAACCTACGAAGAGACAGCGGTTACAGCGGCCGCGAATGCGATCCCTATGGAAAACTGGGCGCTTCGAAGTATCAAGCGAACTTTTCGACCCAAGCAAATACGACGGCACCTACGTTAGCACCGACGTTAGCACCGACGTTAGCACCGCAGGGCACTAACGATAACGTAGCGCCAGGTTTGTTAACCAAGCGAAACGCCAGCCCCGGAAACTCGCAACCCAGAAACGGCGTGCCCGATCGTCCGATTGCCAATGACTTGTGGACCGCTCAGCGACCAGGCCCCAAGCAAGTTTCCCCTGGATTAGAAAACGCGGCTACCACGATGCGCTACCCCGAATCCGGTAATCGTTTGATGCCTACCCGTTCTTCACAGCCAACCGCTGCATCTTACAGGACCGCTGTATCTTACAAGACCGCTGTATCTTACAAGGCCAAAGCGGGGCACTCAGCTTCGGACTACCGCAAACCGGCCGCGAATCAAACGTCACCTGAGCCCCAGTTGCCGACACCCGGAAATCATTTCGCCACGCCATCCGTCTTGAATTTTCCCGAAAATCGTTAAGGACTTACTAGGCTGCCCAAATCAACGGTTTTCATTACCCTGCCAGGGTGGTGTGATATTCGCTGCACTTTAACGTCAGACCAAGCAAAACCAGGCAGAACGAACCGTTCGTCGCGAAAGTTCCGATTAGAAGTTCTGAATTCGTTTTTGTGAAAATCTCGGAAAATGGATCGAAGGAAAAAAGTTACTCCCGATCGATAGCCGATCTTTAGTAATGACCGGGAGGGCGGGACAACAGGAAGTCCCGTTTCAGGATTAAGGTCACGGCATGACGATGGAACGACGTGCCGTGACCTTTTCTATGCGCTGACTCGATCCATTCAGCGAATTCTCTACCCTGATCGAAGCCCATGCGTTGATCCGATCGCTCAGCCTGTCCATTCCGCCTGTCCAAACCGCGTCGCCCCGCAGGGGATTGAAACGCGATTTGCGAACAGCCCAGACTTTTGGGTCAAGCGAGCCCTAGTGACCAAACCCTCACCGCTTGTCGGTTGGCGGATTTCTGCAGTTCCAGTCATTGAAACCATTGCTTGCGTTTACCGTGACCTTGGCTTTGGGTGACAGGTTCTTTTTCACGAAGGTCGCCCCTGTAAATCTACAAACTTCTACGACAATTTCATGAATTGACTACTTTACCGGGTCATTGGACCACAGCCCGATTGAATCCAATGGAATCTGGTGCCGGTTGACCGGCGGCCCCTCCACCTGGCCAAAACCGCCCCGTTTGAAAAACAACGTCTTGTGCTCTAATTACTGGCGAAGAATCAATTGCTACTCGGATCACTAATCCGATCTACCTAGTCAACCTTTTGTTAAAACGTGATGGAGCCGGTTTTGTCAGCTGCCCAAGTCGAACAACTTGAAATTCGCAGCAGCGGTAGCTTAGGCCCATGGTACGTTCGCTTCCCAAGTAGGGACGTGCCCAACGACACGGCCAGCATCGACGTTGCGGCGGTGCTGGAATGCTGGAGCCAACGTGAACACTGCCTGCTGTTAGAAAGCGTCAACCCAAGCAACTATGGCGAACTGGGCCAGGAAAGTGGACAGCCCGTTGAGCATGAAACGGCCAGATACAGTTTCCTTATGGCCGACCCGGTTCACTGGTTTGCCACCGGCAACGCACTTTTAAGCGATTGGGTCCAACTGGGTGAAACGGTTCGGCGGTTCCATACCGATGCGTGGCCCCAAGACTTGCCGCCCTTTATTGGCGGTGCAGCGGGCTTGCTGTCCTACGACTGGTGCCGTGCACTTGAGAAGATCGCCGCACCCAAACGGGACGACTTCCAGGTACCCAAGTTGGCCATTGGAGTTTATGACTACGTCATTGCCTGGGATCACTTGAAGAATCATGTCTACGTGATAGCCAACGGATTTCCTCATCTTGATCCCGACGCCAGAAAGACGAACGCTTGCCAACGTATCAGTGAAGTGTTCAATTCACTGGTAACGATTTTAACTGGTTCCCAATCGCAAAATCCGCCTCAGGCAACGCATGCTTCGCGTCCCTCTCATTACATGTCAACGCACTTAGACCTAAGAAACTACTACAAAGTGCGTGCACCCGAACTAGACAAGCACTTCCCCAGCTTGACGCAAGTGTTAACCGGGTCCGAATTCGACCAATACTTGCGATCGTTGCTGCAAGCCAAACGATACTTACAGGCAGGTGACATCTTTCAAGTCAATTTAGCCCAGCAACTTCTAACACAGCTGCACAGTTCTCCGCTTCAGCTGTACCTGCGGATGCGTCAAGTGAATGCCGCTCCGTTTGCAGCCTACTTTGATATGGGAAACCACCAACTGGTTAGTGCTTCACCCGAACGGTTAGTCAGCGTTCGAGGGCAAGCGGTACAAACGCGGCCGATTAAGGGAACTTGCCCCCTTACTGGCGACGGCCCAATTGACCACGCCGCCGCCCAAAGCCTGCTGGCCAGCGTCAAGGACTGTGCCGAAAACATTATGATCGTCGACCTTTTAAGGAACGACTTGTCCCGAATCTGTGAACCCGACAGCATTCAAGTTCCACACCTTTGTCGCTTGGAACCTTACCGATTTGTACAACACCTGACCAGCGTGGTAACTGGGCGATTGCCCTCAAATCAATCCGCTTGGGAACTGGTCCCGGCACTGTTCCCTGGGGGCTCGATATCAGGTGCTCCTAAAGTCCGAGCGATGGAAATCATCAATGAATTGGAACCGGTTGCCCGCGGGGCATACTGCGGCAGTCTGGGTTATATTGGGTTCCCCAACCAAGCTGGCCAATCCAATGCGGATTGGAACATCTTGATTCGCACGATCACCACATGCTCGGGCTGGTGTCAAATTCCTGTCGGTGGCGGCATTGTGCTGGGAAGTGATCCAGAATCCGAATTTAGAGAAACTTTTGTCAAAGCCCGCGGGCTCTTAGCTGCGTTTGACTAATCATATCGTTCCATGAACCAGCGAATCCAAACCACTGAACTTCGGCACGTACTACCTGCTTAATTTTATGCCACCCAATGAACACTCAATGTCCCACCGATCGCTAAACGCCATGATTTTGGTTATCGACAACTACGACAGCTTTGTACACAACCTAGCAAGGTACTTTCGCCTGCTGGGTTGCCAGGTTGAAGTGCGTCGAAACGACCAAATTACGCTGGATGAAATCCAAGACCGAATCGAAGCCAAAAAAATCCAGTTGATTGTCTTATCGCCTGGCCCCTGCACTCCCAATGAAGCGGGAATCTGCCTAAACTTAGTCCGCCAACTGCACCAACAGATTCCCATTTTGGGTGTTTGCCTTGGGCATCAAGTGATCGCTCAAGCCCTGGGAGGCCAAGTCGTTGAGTGGCACCAACCGATTCACGGTCAGGCGGATTTCATTCACCATGATCAACAACATGAATTTGAAGGTGTCGAAAACCCGTTCCCCGCCGCCCGCTACCATAGTTTAGTTGTCCAACCGGATGCGCTTCCACCTTGCCTGGAGGTGTCCGCATGGTTAAGCGACCAAACCATCATGGCAATTCGCCATAAGCAATTGCCAATAGTTGGATTCCAATTCCACCCCGAATCAATCCTGACCCAACCAGGATTACAATTACTGTTAGGCTTTCTTGAATTCGCGAAAATCCTGGTCGACCGGACATCCGTCGACCAACGATTGAGTGAGTGGACAACCCTGGGTATTGATCGCGAATTAACCTGCCCGTACCCATTGGGTGCAATGCCTAAGCCAAGTGATGCAACACAAGAAAGGCCTTAGACGACACAAACTTGCCTGAACTACAGCGTACTGGCGTGTTCGCCTGGGATGAATTTCCTGGCCCTGGAGCATCACCAGACAGATTTTCACAGATTTCGCACTCAATAAATGGAACCCGTAGTTTCCTGTGACCCTAACGAAATGCAATCCATGATCATTGAAACGATCATCACAACCATCGACCCGCAAGAGACGCTGAACATTGCGCCCATGGGACCGTCGTTTTCGGACAATTTCCCGTGGCATGATCCGATCGATCATTTCTTTGAATTACGTCCATTCGAACCTTCGACAACGCTGGACAATTTGCAAGCGACGGCTTGCGGTGTGATGAATATTACAGACGACGTCTTGCTAATCGCGAAGGCAGCTCTGAATGAACTAGCCACGTTAGAGGTTCCCGTCACCCCAACGCAAAAGATCCACGGTTGGCACTTAGCCCAAGCGTGTCGCTGTTATGAATTTACGACCAGCTCATTTCGCCAAGAAGGCAATCGCTGGATGGTCAATTGCAAAATTGTTAACGTGATCCAGCAGCGACCCATGCATGGGTTTAACCGAGCGATGTTTGCGGTGATTGAAGCCGCGATCCTGGCAACTAGAATCGATTGGTTACCCGAAGACGAAGTCCAACGACAACTTTCTGACTTACAAAGCCTGGTTGCAAAAACTGGCGGACCGCGTGAAAAAGAAGCCTGGGCGTTTGTTACCCAGTGGATTCAAAGTCGGACCCCACAGCAACCTTGATTCAAACAAAGAAAATTCTGCCCCGTTCCACTCATTCCTGTTCTGAACCAACCTCATGTCCACCCACCTGCTGCCTAAATACTGCGATCTTACGGTTTCCAGCGGCAGCCGTTTGCATTTTGGGCTTTATGCTTTTGAACCTCAGACAGTACCCAAATCTGACGCAGACCCCTATCGCCTGTCTGAAGCCTCATCGCATCTTCGTCGATACTTTGGTGGCCTTGGCTTGATGGTGCAGCAGCCGTCCACCGAAATTCGCCTAACTACCGCCAGGCACTTCTGCGTTGATGGAGATTCCACAGGTCGAATTGCGACCTTCGCCCAGCGTTGGTTCGATTTTATTCAGTTGCAAAATTCTTCAAGTGACCCTTTGCCCACCCCACAACATGGCTTGCCCAGCGTTAATCAATTGCCCGTTCGCATCCAAGTCTTGCAATCGCCGCCGCAGCACAACGGACTGGGGGCTGGCACCCAACAAGCGTTGACCGTGGGACACGCCTTGACCCAGTTTTTTCTAGACCAAACCCTGGACCCAATTGCGTTGGCCAGAAGTGTAGGACGAGGATTACGAAGTGCGGTTGGAACCTACGGATTTTTTCGAGGAGGATTGATTGTTGACCGAGGCAAATTAAGTCCGGGAACGCTTGGAGAATTGGATGGAAACTTTCCGGTACCTGAAGATTGGCGAATCCTGCTGATCACATCCCGCAGCGGCAGTTTGATGAGTGGTCAACGAGAGGTGGAAGCCTTCGAACAATTGCCCGCTATCCCGGTTCAGACGACACAACGCTTAATCGATTTAACCAAGCAGCGAATTGTTCCCGCAGTCTTAGCCAAAGACTTCCTGGCGTACTGTGACGCGATCTACGACTATGGCATCACAGCCGGACTTTGTTTTGAATCCATGCAAGGTGGCCCCTTCGCTACGCCCAGATCCCAGCAAATCGTCGACCGAATTCGCCAGCTTGGCTTTCAAGGAGTTGGCCAAAGTTCGTGGGGTCCCACACTTTTCTGCTTCGCCAAAGATTCGCAACAAGCAGATTGGCTTCAAGAGAAATTGACACCAATATTGAACGCGGACGACGAATTTCTTTCGATCACATCGGCAAGGAACTGCGGCGTCACATCTAGATCAACACCGCCTTGACCCTGGCACGAATCGAGACTTCGCATCCGCTTAATCGCAAGTACCTGAACTTCACAAACTTACACTTAAGTCGATCAATCCGCCACGCTCAATAAATTTTTGCGAAGCTACTTCCAAATCTCTAGTCCCAAGTGACCACAACATGCGGATGCTTTGCAAATGCCAAAAACATGAAATTTGCTGCGGCAGTTTGCATTCGCCCAACACAGTTGCCGCGGGTAGGCAAGCCTGCCCAACCCAATCTAAACTACAGTGTGTGGCCTAGCTTCCCGAAACTTAAGACTTGATAGCGCAGACTCCATCGCATGCGCTCCAAAAAGTTAACCACGCTCAAGAGAGCAACCGATACTTGTGACATTGCCAAAGTCAGCGATAATTCTCCCAGCCTTGAACTGGCTGCCAAGCATTGGTCGTTGAAGACCCAAGCGGTAAGGCGAAGCGTGGCCCGCGTTGATCAAAATCGACGCAGAAGCCACATTTCGGCTCACGCCCGCAGGTCACTCGTTTTTTTGCCAAAGACTCCAACGGGGCTGGCCTGATACAATGACCCGACCCAAGCTTGGGTGGACAAGAGTTTCAGGTTCCCCATCATCCAGTCCTAACCGTTTGCAGAAACCGCAATGATTCAATTAGGCGTAAACATCGATCACGTTGCCACGGTCCGGCAAGCTCGAAAAACAAATGAACCGGACCCGGTTTGGGCGGCCGTCGAGGCGGAATTGGGCGGTGCTGACCAGATCACGGTTCACCTGCGGGAAGACCGCCGTCACATTCAAGATCGCGACCTTCGAGTGCTGAAAGAAACCGTGACGATTCGTTTGAATTTGGAATGTTCCTTGCAACCAGAGATGTTAGCGATTGCCTGCCAGACGTTACCCGAACAAGTGTGTTTGGTCCCCGAAAAACGCGAAGAAATTACAACCGAAGGCGGACTGGATGTTGTTGGGCATTTTGCTGCCGTCTCAAAAGCGGTCCAACAACTTAAAGAATTGGGAATTGAAGTCAGTCTCTTTATCGACCCCGATGCCGCTCAGATCGAGGCCAGTCACAAGAGCGGCGCTCACGCAGTGGAACTGCACACCGGAGCGTACGCCAATGCCAAACCAAATGATGTCGCGAACCAGATTCAGCTTATCAAACAGGCTGGCATCCAGACTCGAAGCTTTGGCATGCGACTTAACGCCGGACACGGCTTAACCTATCGCAACGTGCTACCAATCGCCGCAATTCCCGATATGGAAGAATTGAATATCGGACATAGCATCATCTCGCGGGCACTCTTTAGCGGAATCAGGCAAGCCGTCGCGGACATGAAGATGTTGATTATTCGCGGTGCAACCCGTAGCGATAATTCATAGAATCAGCCCAAACGACAACCGCCGATAACTTCAACCCAGGCAAGTGAATTCAGCGCAAACACCCCATCAAGATAGACCCAATGTGGATCGGAAATCTCCAACGGAAAACTCTGGCGGACAGTGACGCAAGAGACAGTGACGCAAGAGACAGTGACGCAAGAGACAGTGACGCAAGGGGCTTTTATGGCTAGTCTTCGCCGCAGGACGATCCGACACCCGACTCGCTCCCTCAGAATTCACACAAGCGGCCGCATTGGATGAAGTCGCGTTTGGTGCGTCCGGAAATCGGACAAGTCGACTTATGTGCAAGATTTTCCGTATTTTGTAAACCGCGATCCTGGCAGACATTTGGCCAAGGCAATTCATTTCTAAAACGTATTTGCCCGTTTTGGTGACATGTTCAACCGGATGTGTCCCTTGGTCACTCCATTGCCCAAACGTTGGTTTTGGAATAAAACTTCAAGGGTTGATCGAACGATCGGTCACCTTAAGGCCCAACCATTTACGGTTCGGGGCAAGGTTTATTGCATAAACAGGTTTCAGAAAGGTTTTCCAATGACTCGTAAAGGCTCGAAATTCGCTGGTGTGGGCGTCGCCATTACTACTCCATTCCGCGACGGCAGTTTGGACCTGGAAACATTGAAACAACAAATCGATTTTCAAATCGATGCCGGCGTTCAATGCATTGTTCCCGTGGGAACCACGGGTGAATGCCCAACGCTAAGTCACGACGAACATGAACGAGTGATCAGCGAAACAGTACAGCACGTTGCGGGCCGTTGCTTGGTGATGGCGGGTACCGGGTCCAACAGTACCTCCGAAGCGATTCGACTGTCCAAATGGGCGGCAAACGAAGGAGCCGACGCGGCCTTGTTGGTGGCCCCTTATTATAATAAGCCAACCCAAGAAGGATTTTTCCAGCATTACAAGGCAATTGCTGAACAGTGCGGGGTCCAGCAGTGTGTCTATAACATTCCAGGTCGTACCGGAAAGAATATCGAACCGGAAACGATCGCCAGATTGGCCGAACTGGAAAATATCACGATGGTCAAGGAAGCCACAGGGCTGATGGACCAAGCCAGTCAAATTCTGCTCGAGACCAACCTGACCGTTTTAAGCGGTGATGACAGTATGACGTTGCCGCTGATGAGTGTCGGTGGCGAAGGCGTCATCAGTGTTGTCGCCAATATTGTGCCAGGCGACTTATTGAAATTGGTAAACGCTGTCAATGCTGACGATTGGGCGACCGCTCAGAAGATGCACCGAAAACTGTTCATGCTGTGTCGGGATCTACTTTCGCTGGCCACCAACCCGATCCCGATCAAGACCGCAATGAGATTATTAGGCCGTGATAATGGTGACTTGCGACTGCCAATGACCCCATTAGACGATGCCCAAACCAGTCGCTTACAAATGACATTGCTGAAGTATGGCCTGGTCGATTTGGTTGCCTAAACTAACGATTACCTGCCCACTTAGAAAATAAGGAACTACCGTCACAATTGAGGGTAGTTCCTTTTTTTACAACCACATCCTTGAAAAACATGATTGGCAACCGGTGGCTTGCTAGAGATTCATGGACAGAAAAGCAGTCGAATCCGTCCGGATATTTCCTGCACCCACGCGGATGCTTGTTCAGCTAGAAGATTCTTGTCACTACCAAATGGCCAACCCTGTCAGACCCGTAACCAAAGGAATCCGCGTCTGCCCAGCCCGTTAATTAACGCTTGTTGCGACAAATTAGTAACTGGGCAATTGGAAGAATGCAGGAAGAATCCGATCCAAATCTCGATCCGCGAAACGTTCAGGCAAAATTCTCATTGGTCGCAGCGATCGCATGGCTGACAGGAATTGCGATCCTACTTGCGACAATCACTCGCATGGGAAGACACGGGATTCTACTCAATTCCTACCCCACGCTTGGTTTTGTAATCCGCGGCTCTCGAAAATCAGCGGCTTAAGCCTTGCCATTTTGGTCGCAACCTGGGTCGCAGCCTCAACCACAGCCCTGCTGTTCTATTGAGCCTTAGAATCGACTGCGCCAAGCCAGAAAAACAACCAACCGACATCCAACGCAAAATTTCATCACCCTCGATTTAGGCGAATCACACAAAAGACAGGAACAAGAAGCGTTCCCTAAAAACCGCCACATCAGGGCTGGATGAAAGAAAAATACGCCCGAGAGGGATCGAACCTCCGACCTACGGTTTAGGAAACCGTTGCTCTATCCACTGAGCTACGAGCGCAAAGCTTTTGAAAACAATGACTTATGTCGTTTCAGACTTCGCTGGATATTACGACGACACCCGTTACGACACCTGATTGCAGCGGGGATTGCCGCTGGATCAGGCACAAATCTGCTATCCACATTGGTGCGGTTCAGATTCTAGACAATTCTCTACGCTTGGAAACCGCCGATGGAAAGTAAAAGGGAAAATAACCGCCTGGCAGCAAAGTCCTGCCAAGACATTCTGCCTTTTACGCCTAATAATCCTCAAGCAGGCAAGACAGTCAGAGGTCATTTGATCTAATTCGGCGGGGTTGGTGATCCAGAGTCGCCGATGCTTGTTTGACCCTCTGAAAGATCAGCGGATTGCCGACAGAAAATGCGGCAATTACTCCATGGCGGCAAAGACGTCGCTCTCAGAGTGCGCTCAGAGTGCGCTCAGATTATTCCGCAAACCCATGTTGAATATTACGTGACCTACATGAGAGTCATTAAGTCGATTGGAAAGTGGAAGCCCTGCTAGGCTTTCGTCGCGGAACTCGATTTCGCGACAAAACCACGAATTCATTCTTTTGACACAGCCCTGTGCAGGGTCCAGGCATCCTATCACGAAAAAACCAGAGGCGTCGCACTTTGACGTGCTACGACCTCTGGCATATCGCTGACACCCTCTCTCAGGGTGAAGTATAAAACGTCAATGCGATCGCCAAGCCGACCCATGTCTGACCAGCTGCAGTTCTATCAACGATCTCTTCGCAATCGTCCTGTTTCAAGAACCCGGTCAGGACAACGATCACATACCCTACTTTTGCTTGCGTTTCTTGCGGGCCGCGAATTCGTGATCAGAAAGGTTGTCATGGTCATCCAAACCAACAACTTCTAAGCGCAAGTGAGCATTCGTGAAATCGACTTGCAACTCATGCAATTTTTCCATAACGCTATGATCGATGAACTTCGTATCGGACATATCCAAGATAACATTATGCTTTTCGTTCAATCCCACCTGAACCAACTTTTGGCGAAACAAGATCCAGTTGCTGAATACGGCTGATTTATGAGCGTAAACGATGGCAGTCGTTTCGTCTTTCATACTGACATCCAGGTAAGGCCTGAACAGCGAAGTCAATGGGACTCCGTTGATGAGATGAATCGCCAATTTAACGCCAATTCCAATGAAGATACCCACCAACAAATCGGTTGCCAGAACGCCAATCAACGTTGCCAAAAAGATAACCAATTGCTCTCGACCAATCCGATAGGTGTGAACAAATTCATTTGGATGAGTCAGGCGAAAACCGGTGAAGATCAACATCGAAGCCAATGCCGCTAATGGAATTCGATGCAACCAAGTTGGGATCAATGCAACGCAGGCCAGAAGGAAAATACCGTGCCATAGATTAGCAAAGCGAGTCCTGGCTCCGTTGTCGATGTTCGCCTTGCTGCGCACAATTTCCGAAATCATGGGCAAGCCACCAATACAAGAGGCCACCAAGTTGCCACATCCAACCGCGAGAGTATCTCGATTTAGATTCGTTTTACGCTTCCAAGGATCGATCACATCAACGGCTTTGGCACTTAGTAAAGATTCCAAGGTTCCAATCGCGAAGAACATACCCACCCAGTAAATTGCAGTACTTCGCTGGTCTGCGTTAAACGCACCCGCAAAATCGGGGGTCGTAATGTTCGCGAACATTCCAAAGATTCGATCAGGCATATTCACAAGGTACGATTCACCGATAGTGTATTGATGCCCATTGAAAGTGTAGACATGTTTTTGCATCAAATCAAAATAGGCGCCCATAGGAATCGTGACTATCAGAACGATCAATGCCGCAGGCAGCGCCTTCAAGGCCGGCAGGCGTTTTTGCACCACAGGCCACAAGAACATGATGATCAGACCTACGCCCCCAATCGAAGCAATCGCCGGATTCATTTCCCAGAAGTAATTGGGAATTTCTCGGAGCATTTCCAGTGGCTCACCCTTAGCTTGAACGCCTAAAGCGACTGGCAATTGCTTGACCATAATGATGACACCGATAGCCGCCAGCATACCGTGCACCGCTGACAAAGGAAAAAAGTCGCCCAAAACACCGCCTCGTAACAAGCCGAAAACGATTTGCAACACAGCGGCAACCACACCCACGGCTAATGCCATTCGATAGGCTGACATATCAACTTCTGTGAAACCGCCAGCACCTTGGGCGCCGTCACCTCCGAATGCTGCGATACAACCGGCAACAATCACGATCATTCCCGCGGCCGGCCCCTTAATTGTCAATTCAGAGTTGCTAATGAATGTCGTCAGCACGGCACCCACGATAGCAGTGAACACTCCCGCAATCGCCGGGAAACCGCTGGCCAGGGAAATCCCCAAACACAAGGGCAACGCAATTAGAAAAACCAACAAACCCGAGAGGAAATCGTACCGAAAGTACTTGATCGCGCCCTGCAGATTGCCGATGGGCTTTTCTAGCGTTTCCATCCTCTGGGACTTCGACGCATCAACCTTTTCATTCATTTTCTTTTCGCTTTTCAATTGAATTCAACGATGCTTTATCGTTTGTTTCAGGTAACGACGCATGGACTGGGACACCATCATGATCCGCCTGCACACCGCGACGTCGCAGCATTATTTCTTTGGCAGCATGGTAACGAGACGCGACACCCGGTTGCGGAATCAATCCACCACCGATGATCAATACGGTTAAGATCAGAACTGAAATTCGTTCAGGCAATCGCGCACCCAAGGAAAAGGTCGACGTGTGCTCGGTTCCTGTAAACAGTCGAAAATAGGTGTGCATTACGGCAATGCCATTAAGCGCCGTGGCAATCACAACAAAGATGCCTACCGCTGGATAAACATTGGTCGCGCCTTCAACTAACAATTCAATACCCACAAATCCCACAGTTCCAGGAAAGCCAACACTGGCCAAGCCGGTTATCAGGAAGAATGTTCCCAGAAGCGGCATCGAGTTATACAGTCCGTGGAAATCGCGTAGTGACAATCGCCCTTGCCGCGATTCAATAGCCCGCAATGTCAAACCAAAACCTGTCAGCGTTAGACCCACGCTAAGCCAAGCACAAAGAGCACCCGTCAGTCCAATCGCACTGACAATTTCCAGACCGACCAGGACCAGTGACATGTTGCTTAAAAGTAGGTAGCAAAAAAATCGCCGCGTTTCAGTCTGAACCAACGCCATACCCGCCGAGTAAACCGAAGTAAACAGCGAAACCAAGGCGATCACTCGCAAGGCCCAATCGGGTGCTACCGGCAAGACCATTCGCACCGCTGCGTACGCACCAATCATTGGCGTTACATACAACATCGCCGTTCCCAGGGTGGCTTTCTCAAACAGGTCGGTGAGCCAACAGTGAACCGGAACGCATCCACTGCGAATCAAGACTGCCACGGTGATCAAGCCAATGGCAAACGCCGAATGACTTTCTCGCACACCTTCGGCATCGATCATCGCCCAACCGGCCACCAACATCACAGTCGACAGTCCCATATGAATCACAAAAATTCGGGTCGATTTGCCACGCTGCACCAATTCCAAATAGACCGGGATACATTGCAACGCAATGAGTAGAATGATTCCCCAAGGCTGGCGACAAGCTAAGGTAGCCAACACCAGAAATTCAAGCACCAAATTTAACGCGAATGGGAATCGTTTCACCTTTGTCTTCAGGGTGGATAAGGATGTCAAAAAGAACATCAGCGAAACCAGCGGCAACAACGGGGCATTCAATTCGTCAATCACAAGGGCGTCTGGCCCCAGCCAAGAAGTGATGATGTCCCAATGATCGTGTGCCTCAAAGACAGACATCGAACTAAAATCTTGCCAAGCGCCCAGCGAAAACAGTAGCGACAGACCAGAGGAAACGATCGCGATCAAACGAGTCTTGTCGGCACTTCGTGAAAAAGCAGCCAACAATGCTCCTAGCAGCGGTAAAACTAAGGCCATTTCAAGCCAAGGTAATTGTAGTTCTGTCATGTTAGTATTTCAGTTCCTCAACGACTTCACTGCGAGTTTGAACTTCTTCTGTTTCTTCCAGTTTATCGCCCGAAAGAAAATCGGTGAAGCGACGTTCCCAACGGTCAAATGCCTTAAAACTTACTACGAACGGTCGCACAAACACCTGATCTAAAATCGAATCCAGGTAACCTCGCTCCAGAAAGAACAAGTACCACCTTCGCTTCCATCGCTCGGGAATGACTCGACTAATTGCCGAAGGAGATTCGTGCATATGTCCACCGATCGCATCTTCCAGCACCTTGTAATCATGCAACAACGTTGGGGCTCGTAACAATTGCAGTGTCCGAACCGCGGCGTGTCCCAAGATGTGAATCAGGGCGATGTATCGAAATCCTAAACCGATTTCAGCCACGATGATGCCGACCTGAGTCAAGGAAGCGAATGCCAAAGCGGTTTTCACATCCGCTTGCACTCGTCCAGCAAACGACGCAAACAATGCAGTGGCCAACCCCAGCACAACAACCGTGCCAGACAACCACAAGCTAAGTTCCAACAGCGGACTAATTCTCAGCAGTAAAAATGCACCCAAATGAACCGACAACGCTCCGTAGAAAATCGCACTTGAACTTGTTGGACCCTCCATCGCTCGCGGCAACCAACCCGAAAACGGAACCAACGCCGACTTACCCGCGGCGGCAATAATCAGCAGCAAACCCACCGGAATCGCCTGGGCAATCGCAATCGTCGCTTTACCATCGGGCCACGCTCCACGCCCCATCAGGACGTCAAAATCTCCTTCACCAGCCAAGTGGTGCATCCAAATCGCAGCAATCAAAAACGCTGCATCTGCAATACGATAAATGCACCAAGCCCGCAAACCGTTTTGGACGGGACTTCGGCGTTCGTGAAAAAACGCGATCAACAAGGCCGAAGACAACCCGACCAATTCCCAACCAAAAAACAGGACTTCGATCGTACCTGCCAACGTTGCCGCGATCATGCCAAACATGAACAGTGCGTAGGCAATGTAGAATCGAGAGTAACCCGATTCGCGATGCAAGTATCGACTGGTGAACGCCCCAATGGTTCCGCACAGTAGAAACGTCAAAATCACAAACGGGACACTTAACCGGTCAAATACAAATTTCAAGTGAAAGTGAAAATGCAACTCTTCCAACTCAATCCAATGCCCCAGTTCAATTGGCACATGGCGCCTACCCGTGACCAGCATTCCAATTAAAATTAGTGACGCAGCCAGCAAGCCAAAATTTACGGCCGCATAGGTAAAGCGATTTATGGTGCCTTCGCTAAGCGGACGTCCAATCAACGGGGGAATTCCAAGTATGGCAATCAATAGCAATGGACTAGCCACCACAACCACACCACAAATGTGAAAAAATAGTTCTTCGGTCATCGGTAACTAAAAGTCCCTTCGGTCGCGAGTGTTGCCTGCATACTTTTCAAAATCTGCAAAGTTCTTCCCGATACTGGCAAACTTCAAATGGTCTCGCCAACCGCGATACCAATCAGACGATGAAGACGCAACGTCCAAGTAGTCTGACTGAAGTTCGTAGGGCAAAAATTCGCCATCCTGGTACAACTTGACGGTCGCTTCTTCCTGATTAAATACAGCCAACTGCACCCATTGCCCCTTGACCAACAGTGCGATCCCTGGATTTTGATCGATCACTCGTTGCATGATTTCCGGCTTGGTTTCGATCACAAACAGGATGCGCATGGGTTCGTGAATTTCGGTCATTTGTCGATACAGACCCGGTCGCAGATCGCTGGCCGCACCGTCCATTACGCCCAACAATGACACAATATTGTGTGGCAACTTATTACCAGCCCCGTAACCAACATGGTCCACGCACGAAAAGTAGTACTCCAAGTTGATACCGGCACAAACCGGGATCACGGCCTGAAGAATTCGATTCAGAATGGTTCCAACTTCATCATCTTTGGTGGGATCATAAGTTTGCAAGAAGGATCGACGATCCAAGTACAATCCGCGTGACCATTGACGCCGACCCACAAAACACAATGCATTGGTCGCATGATTGTATTCTGGTCTAGCCTGTGACAAGTCTTCACTGCGGGCTTCGACATGCTGCAACGCCTCCACCGGCGTCATTGTCAGCGAAGCGGAATTGAATCGACGACAACGTTCCAAGGCGTTTTCGCAACGAGCCTGGTGAATCACATCCCACGCATGCTGAAAATCTTTGCGATGAGTGGTGGGCAACAATTCCAGTTCGTAGAATGTGACATTATCGTCGCAGGTGTTGTGATAACCGCCAACAAATACGGTGTCATCAGGAATCACAATCCCTCGTGTTGCTAATTCGCGTCGCACCCTGGGATCGTTTGCCATTCTTGAAAACACTCGGGCGTTCGGACCGCCACGCCCACCGGCGCACGCACCACAGTTGTACGCGGATTCATGAGGGTTGTTCAAACTGGAACTACCATGGCCGCATAGAATGACTAACCGCGAGAGTCGCTTGGTCAAACTAATATCTTCTAGCAGACGCTGAACGATGCCGGCCATTTCAGAAACGGAATAACCTAAATGATCTTCCGCATCCGACGGTGGATCTACGGTGCGTTCGTATTCAACTTGAGTAACTTCGGGCGGGCTGACGAAACCACCAAAGTAGTCGCGAAGTTTCGCAGTCGCACGCGGAAACAACACTCGGGCGACCAATGGAAATGTCGCCAAAGTTCCCAACGCAACCGTTCCAAACCAGCCACCTGCAAACGTTCGACTGCCCACATGAACTTTCTGGGTCACCGTACCAATCGCACGTCGCTGGCGACTTCGCCGAGTCGCAGTTTTTTGGAACGGCGTGCCTGCGGTTTCCCGAACATAGTGCGTTGGGGTAACAACAGCCGGACAAAGCGGAGAGTAGAAAGCATCCGAAGCGCCACGAAAATACATCACAACCGCGAAGAAGCCAGCAGCCCCATAGGTCTCACAACTGGGATCAATTTCTTCCAAGTATCGACGGAACGATTCTTCGCGATCGTCAATGCAACAGATAATTTGGAAAGTCGACGTGGACTTACCAGCAACCGCCTCCGACTGCCCATCTTGTTTTTTACTGCCGGCTAATCCCTTCAAATTCTTCTCCGAAGCGACACTGCTTTCGGACTTTGCCCGTAACTGGTTTAATCGCTTGCTGTGCAAAGCGATCGCATCCAGGGCCTGCCCACGGTACTTCCGTTCAAACGCCAAGTGATAAATTTGTCGCCGTCGAACCCCGCAAAAGGCATTGATTTCCTTAACTAGAACTTGCCACTGACCTTGTGACAAACGTCCCATCAACTTGGGGCTCCACCCCAAGATTTGCGAAATCTCAAACACTCGAAACGCATTACGTTCTGCGAATGAACTGGGTTTTTCGGTGCGACCGATTTCAAGCAGACAAAACGAACGTAAACCCGCAAGCTTCTCCGCATAATTTAATTCGCGTTTGGCCAAGAAACTGACGGCATATTGTTCCAACAACAAACGCACCGCCAAGAAACCAAGCAAACTTCCTTTGGGCATTGGCTTTAATACGCGATTACCCTGATCCTCCAACTGCCAGATCATGCCGGCAAAGCCGCGCAAGGCCAGCAACTTTTGTTCGATAAATGAATCGACTTCATCGGCAGATACTCCGAAAGACTGCAACGATTGCTGGATGCACTCCATCGCTGTCACGTTTTGACCTCGCAATCGCATCAAGTGTTGCGACAGTCCGCGTCTCCAGGGATCGCCTAGGAACGACTTCTGAGCAAACATCTCCAAAAAGGATTCGAAGAAACCCAAATCACGATTGGGCAACTCCCAATGGCTAAAGCCCTGGTCTAAAAACATGGCAGAGAACTGGATCAACAAAGGATGCACCAGTTCGTCACTGTCTTCACCGGTGAGTTGCAGAAGCAGGTCGCGCACACGACGATAGGGAACCCAGTCTTGGACTGGCTTTCCACTGCAAAACGAAACACCTACTTCACAGATTCGCCATTGCAAATGCAAGCCAAACGCTTTCCATGTCCGATCGCTCCAAGATTCTATCCGCCCTGGAAACAGCGTCATGGTTTGCTGAACAGCCGTCTGTATTTCGGAAGATAAACGCTGAGCCTTGTCTGTTTGTTGGCCACTTTGCTGAGCGTCCTTTGGAAAATCCCGCATGACCCACTGGCGAGTTTCCGAGATAAACTTCTTGCGGCACGACTCTGGAGTGTCAGCGCGAAACGTGAATAAGGCATTCGAATCGGCAATCACCCAACGCAAATCTACCTCGGGACCATCATGAAGTGGATACTCTAAGATGGTCTTCTGAAGGGTCAAACGAGTGCCCAAGACGCCTAGCAAGACATCGGCATGGGCGCCAAGATGGTCAAACAACACCGCTTCAAGGTCTTCCGACCGAATCCGTCCGACCGAAAGTTTCTCGCGATACTGGGCTTCAGTCAGATACGGGTGACACCCAAATAGTTTCGCCCCTTTTTTGACCGCCTCGCCAAATTTTAGGTCCTCCAGCGCATGCAACGTGTTGTGGTGAACAAATGCCGTAATTGGGCCCTGCGAGGGCAATAAATGGGCCGCGTGTTTCACCGCATGATCGATTTGCTTTGCGTCAATAAATCCAGATTGGCTAGTTCCAACGCCCGAACTATCAGAAACCAAACCTTCAACGGTATCCGAAATGCTTTTCATGGTGACTTTCGATCTACCCAAGAACAGTGAATTCAAGTGTGACATTACTTCTGCCCGACACTTCAATCTTAGATCGACCATTGACATTAAGAGAATAGGTTTGTTTGCTTACAATGTCGTAAGGTAAGCCCTTGGGGCAATTTTGGTTGCGTCAACTGGCAAGCAAATGCGTACAATTGAAAGTCCGTAATACCCAAAAAATTGGCAAACTCCCCACGTTGGCAATGCCCCATTTCAAACACGCAAGAACAGGTTCACCCAATGCCTACACAATCTCAGGCAAGTGATGCGAACTTAAAGAAAATGGCGGTTTTGGTCATTGAAGATGATCGAACGATCGGAAAGTCTCTGGTGCAAGGCTTCGAAGAAGCGGGCTTCTTCGTTCAATGGGCAATGTCCGGCACCGTGGGTCTGGAACACGCACAGAATCAGCAAGCCGACGTGATCGTATTGGACCTGATGTTGCCCGGACTGTCGGGACTTGAAGTCCTGCGAACCCTCAGGCAATTAGGCATCCAGACGCCCGTAGTAGTCCTTACCGCCAAAGGGTCGATCGACGATCGAGTGGAAGGGCTGCAACTGGGTGCCGACGATTACCTGGTCAAACCGTTTGCTTTTGTGGAACTACGAGCTCGAATCGAGGCCGTTTGCCGCCGCACCACCACGCGACCTTCGGCAACTCTGAAGTCGGGGAACGTGGAATTAGATCTCTCGATCCATCGAGTTCTCTTGGGTGACAAAGAAATTGAACTCACGCCAACCGAATTCTCGATCATGGAACTCTTGTTGCGACACGCCGGGCAAGTGGTGACCAGAAAAATGCTGTGCGAACACGTTTGGGGCTTTGAATGGGATGGTCCCACCAACGTAATTGAAGTTCATATCGCCCGCCTCAGACGAAAGCTGGACAAAGACACCGGCCATTCGTGTATCGAAACGGTTCGTGGGCGAGGTTATTCGATCCACAAAGTCAATTCCAACACCCAAAGTTCAAACTAGAACCGACATCCAATCGTCGCAGCTTCGCAAACTCTCATTTTCCACAAGTCTCATTTTCCAAGAGCCCCATTTTCCACAAGTCTCATTTTCCAAGAGCCCCAGTCCCCACAAGTCCAGCGTTAACTCCAACCCATCGCCCGTTTGCGTTGCAACCAAGCAGCGAAAGCCCATCGATAAGGACTTGTCTGGATCAACCAAGGGAAGGCGACCAAAACAGACACGTTTTTTCTTGGCGGACGGCTGGCCGCAGCGTGCCTGCTGCTACAATGTTCCAAAAGATGCGTTGCATTTACAATGCTTTATTGCAAATGCATGACGGCGATGGCAGGCATAATCTTTGGGCCGTCCAAAAACGGTTGCTCCGTCGTTGCTGCTTTCCCATTCACTTTACGTGCACAACCACTCGCCGATGGCCAAACCGATCACTCATACCCTGCGTTTTCGACTGACGGTCTGGAACACGGTAGTTTTGTTGCTGGCTTCTTTGCTTGCCTTGCTGGCGGTGCGTGAAGGCATGCGATGGACTTTGGAAACAGAAACCAAAGTCTTGCTGCGAGAAGAAGCGACGGAACTGGAAATGGCCGTCATCGAATTATCGCCTGACACCGAAGCCATCAAGGCCGAATTTCAACGGAAGATCGCTGGACACCAACGCCACGGTTGGTTCGCTCGTTTGCAAGACGCAAACGGCCAGGCGATTTGGACCAGCACAGCATTCCCCGACGCCAAAGCACTGTCCAGCAGGCAAACTAACGGTCAAACCAACAGGCAAACCAACAGGCAAACCAACGGTGAAGACAAGTTTTTCTTCCAGAGGTCTTCCGACTTTCTTTGGGTCGAGCATACGGTACATCCATCTGACCAAATTGATTTCCAAATCACATTTGGTACACCGCTTAGCTTTATTGAAAACGATGTTTGGAACCTCTCCAAAATTGTTTTCGCGATCGGAGCGGTTCTAATTTTCGTAGCGCCAATCGGCGGCTTTGTCCTGGCAAGAAATGCGACCCAACCGGTTCGTGAGATTATCGAAACGACTCGGTCTTTAGATCCTGAAAATCTGAAAACTCGATTGGCCATTCGGGGTACGGGCGACGAATTGGATCAAATCTCGACGGAAATCAATTCCTTTGTGGATCAAATTTCAAACTATTTGCGAATACATCGTGAATTCATTGCTAACGCTGCTCACGAATTACGTTCGCCCCTGACGGCGATTCAAACCAGTGTCGAAGTAACTTTGGACAAAGAAAGAACCAATCAAGAGTACCGCGAAGAATTGGAAACCGTAAGCGAACAATGTGAACATCTACGCCACCTAGTCAACCAATTGCTGCAACTGGCTGAAACAGACATCTCCGGCGTGGACAGGCAGAAGTCGCCGGTTTGTTTGTCCGAAGTGGTGCAACAGAGCGTGGATTTTTTTCGCGGCATTGCCGAAGAAGAAGGCATTTCCTTAAAGACCAACTTGCAAGCGAATATCGTCATCGCGGGCGACAGTTTAAAACTGCATCAGGTGGTTAACAACCTGTTGGATAATTCGCTAAAATTTACACCTCGCGGCGGAGCGGTTGACATTGTGCTAACCCAAAGCCACAACCAAATCGCTCTCAGTGTGTTGGACTCGGGTTCAGGCATCCCCAAAGAACTATTGTGTCGAGTCTTCGAACGATTTTACCAAATAGAACCCTCACGGCAACGGACCGACCGGCGCGGAAACGGGCTGGGATTAAGTATCTGCAAATCGGTTGTGCAATGGCATGACGGGGAAATACAAATCTGCAATAGGCCTACCGGTGGAACCGCTGTCACGGTAACGTTTATCAGTCCCGAACGTTAATATCTTGGGATGCCAAGTTCGCAATCACGCGTCAAGAGTGTCCGTCCTAAACCCTAACCGCGGTTGAACGGCATACTGGCATCCGTTGAACGGTGTTCACCCGTGTCAACGGACATGAACCCAATCATGACCTGAAAAAATGAATCGGTTAGCCAGATCCAACGGGAGTCCAATGTTTTGATCGATCGAATTGTTGCCTCGCACCAACAATGTACCCAGCAGCTTTTGGAACAGCGTGGCCCGCAAGGTCATTGGGTTGGGGAATTGTCCACCAGCGCATTATCGACAGCGACGGCGGTAAGCGCGTTGACGCTGTACTTTAAGAACTTTCCCGCCGGGTCAAGCTTCTCAAGGCTTGAAATTCGATCGTTGATTCTGCAAGGTGCCAACTTTCTTCTTTCGGTTCAAAACGAAGATGGCGGCTGGGGTGACACCGATAAAAGCTATTCGAATATCGCCACAACTTACCTGGGTTGGGCTGCTTTGCATTTGGTCAGCGGCCTGCCATCTTGCGAAGATGACGGCCAATCTTGCCAAGACCCCAACGCCCCGACACCGGTGGCAGACAGCGGTCCTGCAGCCACCGGGGTTTCCCCAAAGAAGGCGTCCGATTCCGAAGGTCAAAATCCAACTGGCGAATTGCAAGTAACGCCAGAAACTTTGCGACGAATCGATGCTGCGATTCAGAAAGCGAAGTCGATCATCGCCGCTTGGGGCGGAATCCCAGCGCTTCGCAAACGCTACGGGACTGATAAGACGTTCGTCATTCCCATTTTGACCAATGCGGCATTGGCTGGAATCGTCGACTGGAAAGAAGTCTCTGCGTTACCGTTTGAAGCCGCTTGGGTGCCTCAGCGTTTTTATCGTTTCGTGCAAATGCCCGTGGTTAGCTATGCGGTGCCGGCACTGGTGGCGATAGGGCAGGCCAAATTCTTTAATCAACCGCCGATCTACCCGCTACGTTGGTTACGACAGGCGGCGGTGCAACCGACCATGAATGTGCTGCTACGAATGCAGCCGGCGAGTGGTGGCTATTTGGAAGCGGCACCTCTGACCAGTTTCGTTTCAATGAGTCTTGCGGCCACCAACCGAGCAGATCATCCGGTAACCCAGAACGCCATTCGCTTTTTAGTTCAGAACGTCTTGCCCAACGGCAGTTGGCCCATTGATACCAATCTGGCGACTTGGGTGACGACACTTTCCATTAACGCAATTGACGCCGCACCCAGCGAGCAAAGCAAAACAGCGATCCAATCGTTGGACCAGGAACTTTGGGACTGGTTGATGGCGTGCCAATATGATCAACCGCATCCATTCACGGGAGCAGCACCCGGTGGCTGGGGTTGGACCCCTTTGACCGGAAGTGTGCCCGATGCCGACGACACTCCAGGCGCGCTTTTAGCATTAACGCTTGCCAGGCGGTTGGCATCTGAAAAACGACTGCAACCATCGTCGACCGAAATCGATCGTAAAGCAGCGGCCGGAATCGTCTGGCTATTGGATCTGCAAAATCGTGATGGGGGCTGGCCCACGTTTTGCCGAGGCTGGGGGAAACTGCCGTTCGATCGAAGCGGTGTTGACCTGACCGCCCATGCACTTCGTGCGATGGTGGCTTGGTATGACCACCTGGGAATTGAATTACAACGTCGGATCGACCGTAGCTTGGGCAAGGCGATTCGCTATGTGGGACGTTACCAACGAAGTGACGGAAGTTGGCTTCCACTCTGGTTTGGGAACCAAGATTTGAAAGACGATGAAAATCCAGTCTACGGTACCGCCAAAGTGGTCTTAGGCTTGATCGCGGTGGGTCGCTTTTTGCAGACTAAGATCGACGCTGGTGCACCCATTTCCAGTAAATGCAAGCAACTTTTGGTTCAATCGCAACACCAAGTCAAACTTGGGGTTGAGTGGCTGTGCAGTAACCAAAACCCCGACGGAGGTTGGGGCGGCGGCGACAGTGTTTACGCGTACCAGAAGCAGGTTTGGCCGGAATTTGAAGATTTTTCCAGTTCAATCGAAGAATCTGCTTTGGCCGTGGAATCAATCGCAACCTACGGGACATATCTGGCGAAGGTAACGCCTAAGCAGGCTGCAGCCGGCAAAAATGGTGCCCGGGCAAACGCGAATCGACCCGAAGATTTGCCTCCGACCAAAGCCGACAAAACCACCGCTGCCCAAGTCGGAAACGGGCCTGTACCCGCTGATTTGCTGGCGATCGCTGCACGAGTGCGACAAGGTTGCCAGTTTTTATGCCTCCGAGTTGAGCAAAAACAGTTAGGAATGTCCTGGCCAATCGGTTTTTACTTCGCCAAGCTATGGTATCATGAACGTCTGTATCCGCTGATTTTCACAACCGCAGCCCTAGGTAGTGCCTCGGCTTTTGCCGCCACTTTCGGTGCTGCGTTTGAAACGGTGGACTCCGCAGGTGAATTTGACTCCGCAGGTGAATTTGGCTCCGCGGGTGAATTTGGCTCCGCAGGGGCCCCAGGTCGTGAAGGGCCTGAGGTACAGGATCCAGAGACGTCACAGTAAGTTCGGCCAGAACAGTAAGTTCAGCCAGGACAGTGAGTTAGGCCAGGACAGTGAGTTAGGCCAGGACAGTGAGTTAGGCCAGGACAGTGAGTTAGGCCAGGACAGTGAGTTAGGCCAGGACAGTGAGTTAGGCCAGGACAGTGAGTTAG
>Ga0209390_10000919_pt1 | contig 58316 bp, 55 predicted proteins | sample BON01_FD_187212 | JGI IMG/M metagenome (GOLD analysis project Ga0209390, IMG submission 187212) | Freshwater microbial communities from Lake Bonney liftoff mats and glacier meltwater in Antarctica - BON-01 (SPAdes) (version 2) | ecosystem: Environmental > Aquatic > Freshwater > Ice > Glacier...
GCCAAAGGTCTCAAACCATTCCTGCCCGCTCGGCCGCAACACGCCGCCATTGACCGCACCAAGGAACGAACCCGCCATTGTTGTGCCCGTGGTTCCGCCACTGGTGGTTGTGCTGCCTGTGGTCCCACCACTAGTTGTTGTTGTGCTGCCGGTGGTCGTTGTTGTGCCGGTGCCACTTGTTGAGCCCGTTCCAGTGCTGGTTCCCATACCACCGGGCATCGATCCGCCCATTCCATACGGATCACCATCAAGCATGGCTCGATCTTCAAGAGTTTCGGTCTGCGAGGTCGTCATCAGCCCCAACGAAACGTCAGCCGACCTAATTCGCCCCCCCCACCCAGCTTGACGACGTGAATTTCGCATCACGCTTCGTCCCGGAGTCGTATTGCGATCCGAAAACATCAATGCCACCAGCGAACGAACCACACCACTCACCATGTCAAGACTCCAAAGCAAAGGAGAACCGGGAGAATGCATCATCGCGGGTTTGAGTGTGTCAGTCTCAAGCTCGTGGCAGGTGACTCTGACAAGTGGAATCAGGAATGCAAGTCACTTCATGGTAGGAGACGCCCTCCCTATCTGGAAATATTTTCAAGCCTGTTTGCCCGTGACTGAAACTGAAACCTATTCTGTGTGGCATCTGATTTCACGAGACAGGTCCCAGGCTATCGCGAAGGCATTCGGATTGCGGCGAAACGGCTGAGCAGCATAGCCAGAATTGCGATTCCTACCGGTGTGAGCGCAGCGAAGATGGAAAGACTCATCAAGGCTTCGGTGCGACCGTAATGCATTTCGTTATAGAGCCGTGTGATGACAGGTTCCAGTTCTACCGGACGCAGGATCGACGCGACAGTCACGTCCCAGAAACAACGATAGGCGATGATCAAGCCACCGAGAAGCCAGCGACCGGTGGTGAGTCGCCAGCGAATGTTTGCACTTTGGCGCTGAATGCTAGTTTCATTGGATAACGCGAGCAACTTTGCCGAGTGCGATGCTGCGGGATCTGAAGTCTGCATGAGCATCAGAACGACGCCCAGGGCAAATGGTAAGATCGCCAGCGTCTGACCCAGTAGCATCGGTAGCCATGTGTCGTAAAGAATTCGCAGTCCGGGCAATTGAAAAATGGTCAACATAGAAAGGCTCAGTACGAGCGACCCGAGCAAGCCGGGCAGTAGTGGAATCAAGCGCAACACATCTGCAGCTCTGAGCAAAATGAACCGAATGCCGCTCGTCACCGGTAAGTTTTTCGAAGAACGCAAATCCCACCGGCGGGTAGCGCTTTGCCGCTCGCTCATTGCGAAAAGGATTCGCGCGGCCATTCCCATCGACAATATCGTCGCCCCGATGGCAAATCCTGTTGATGTCAGAATCTGACCGCTCGATTGTCTGAATGTTGCGATTTGCAGCATCAGCATTCCGCCACGCACGATTGGCAGAAAGTTGTTGATCAGCGGCCATATGGCAAACAGGACAACGCCTGGAGTCAGCAGCGCGGAGAAACTCACGGACGTCCACAGAGTCGGACGTGGATTTAAACCGCAGCTGCTACCATGATTGCTGTCATCAGACGCTGGTCTGAGAAACAGTACGCAGAACGCTGGACACAACATTGCCAATTCGCACAGCAGAGGGCCGATCATCATCTGCAACGAATCTGACAATGGCAACCGCGCGGCGTGTGCGTCGAAGAGCCATACCGACCATGAAATCGGATACTGATCAATCTGCATCAGCGCGGCTGTTTCGAATTCCTGAAATCCCACCAGCGCCATCGCGCTCCATGCGACCAGTGATGTTTGCCATGAACCAAAGATTTTAAGTCTCAACCAACCTCGCCACCATGTTGCCGATGGCATCGAACGACGTAACATGTTCCACGAATGCAGCGATTCATCAGCTGCGTTTCTTCGTGGCATCAACAGTGACAGCGCGACACCGACAGCCAGGCATCGCGAAAACATGAGCAGGGCGTACAAAGCTTCTGTGCAGTTTGCAGCGACGAACGGGCTTGATCCGGACGTTAACTGAGTCACCGCCAGACGGTAGTTGAACCCTATCAACAACTCGGGAATAAAGAACGGGAATATCGCCAGCAGCAAACGCAATCGTCGCGAAACAACAGTTGATGACGCTTCGATGCGTGAAACAACTGCAGCGACGGGCCAGATGGCGATGCTGGCAATCATTACGCATCGAACGACGGACCACAGCAATGAGACGATGAGTGTCATACGATTACTGGCCTGCGTATTCCGACGTTAGCCATTTTAAAACTTCGGCATGATGCTTCGCCGCACCATCGAGTGACACGCCGTCGGCCGCCCACTTTGTGAGTTCCTGAACTTCGCTGCTCAGCAGAGAGTTGTCAACCGGGCCGAGTGGGATTTGTCGCGATCCGGAATTCGCCAAAGCGAGTTCCACTTCTTCGGATAGAAGATACTCCATGAATTTCGCGGCAGCATCTGGATGGGGACAGTTGCGAATCATTGCCACACTATTCGGCAGGCAAATGGTTTTTCCTGTGTCCAGCCGAACTGGTAGCATCGTTACCGGGCGACCCGCATCAATGGCAGCAAAAGCGTCATCCGTATCAGTGAATCCGAAGTCGCACGCTCCTGCGGCCACCAGATCTTTTACGGCACCGTTGCCTCGTACTTCCCGGATGCCGCGATCATGAAGCGATCCGTGCCAGGCTTTTAAACCGTCCAGTCCCATGCGATCACATAGCACAGCATAGTGCGACAATGTCGTTCCAAACAGCGGCGCGGCGATTGCAGAATTCGAAAGCGATGGTGATCGCAGTGCATCATCGATCGCCTGTTGAGTGGCGACCATGCGGTCTGTATTGACGATGTAGACTCGCAGCCGCGCGGCGAAGCCAGCCCATTGATTCTCGGTGTCTTTGAATTGTTTCGGAATGCGTGCAAACAAAGCCGGATCAACGGCCGCCAGCAAGCCTGCTTCTTTCAGTCGGATCGTGCCCAGCGTTTGATTGTTCCAGAAGACATCACAACGCGGCTGAGCCCGCTCGGTGATCAGCAGATTCGTAAGTCCCAGCGACTTGTTTGTTTCTTCGTCGTACCGCACCTGCACGGTAATGCCGCTTTTTGCTTCGAACTGTCGAATAATGGCATCCGCAAAAACTGAATCGTGTGAACAGTACAGAACAAGCGTGTCGTCTGCCGGTGCAGTTTGTTTCAGCAACAAAGGTACCACGATGGCGATCCCCAGCACGACAATCATCGCGAGAGTGATCTTATTGGCGGTTGATGACTGCATGTGGTATTTCAGAGTGCGGATGTGGAATAGCGGCTTACGTAGCCTTTTTCAAGAAGCATGTCTTCAGGACAATTACGCTCCTGTTGACTCGGCCTTCGACGTGTTCAGGGTTATTTGTCAGCCGAATGTTATTCGCTTGATCCACCACCGATGCGATCTGGACCGACGCCGGCACTTTTTTCGTAACCATTGCTCGTCTTGACATATTTCGTAAATCCTTTGTCCGTGAGGCTTTTGTCACTCATGAGCTTTTTGGTTTTCAATGGCGACCAGGTCCCTGCGACAAACGGCGCACAAAGAAGTCTTCGCACTGGCCGGCCGGTCACAGGATGATGAGTCAACGGTGGTTCTTTGATTCCCTGTTCGACTTCAAAGGTTTCTCCGACTGCTTCGTCATCATCAGACAGGATGACACCGTAAACATAGGTTGGCATTGTCAGGTCTCACTTCCAGAGAAACATCGCGCGGTCATCGATGATTGCTGTTTGTTGCACATTCTTCGATTGATTCGTCAATTCGACCACTTCATTCCCGTATTTTACTTAGCACGCAGACCAAAGAAAGGCACTTGCCGTTTTTCGACACTGTGGCCCCCAACAGGCGGGAAAAACTGAGCGTGACTTCGTAGAATCTGCTCGGAATGGCTTCACGCCGCACACCATGTTCTCAGGAAAGTTCCCAGATGCCTCGCCCTTCGAAACCGGATCGAAAGCAGATTTATCAGGCCGTTCTTTCACGTTTAGTCGAACGTCCGGAATTCGCCATCGACGAAATCCGCGAATCGCACGGCGACGAATACTTACAGGTCACGCGAATCATCGTGACCACATTAGTCAAGCAGGGAAATCTGCAGCAGCTTGAAACCGACGAAGGGAAAAGATTTCGTTGGAAAGGTGACCCGCAGCAGTTCGAAGTTGATCCCTGGGTCAATGCACAGGTGCATGGAACTCAGATCACTGAAGCGCCAATGGCCGAGCGGCCGCGCGAACGACTTCTGTTGCAGGGAGCGGCGAATCTGAAATTGTCCGAACTGCTGGCGATTTTAATTCGTACCGGCCGAGTCGGCGAATCGGCGTTGCAGGCGGGTGACCGAATTGCGAGTCGATTGGGCGAACGACTTGAAACACTTCCCGGTCTCGGACCAAAGGAACTCAAGGAGTACAGTATTGCCGTGAACGAACCGGCGTACTGTCAGATCATGGCTGGCATCGAACTGGGGCGTCGAGTGGCAACTGCGATGGACAATGGCTTCAAGCCGAGGATTCGCATTACAAATCCGGCGACTGCCATGAAGTTCTGTCTGGAACAATTCAGTCGGTTGGCGAAAGAAGCCAAGCAGGAAGAGTTCCACATGGTGACGCTGGATACCAAGAACCAGCCGATTGCGTCTCATCAGATTACCGTTGGCACGCTTCGCAACAGCCTCGTTCATCCGCGCGAGGTTTTTCGTCCGGCAATCCGTGATGCGGCCAACTGCATCATTGTTGTTCACAACCATCCGTCCGGTGATCCGACACCAAGTGATCAGGACATCAATGTCACCGAACGCCTGGAATCTGCTGCTGAGATTATTGGCATTCCGCTGATCGACCACATCATCGTGGCCGGCGAGAAAGCGTTGAGCATTCAGGAATGGCGATCAGGGAATCGGTGATCGGGATTTGTAGGCAGATCTGTCCCAGATCTGCATTCTTCAGCGTTGTTATAGTGAACAGGTCGGCGGGTTGCAGACGTAGCGATATTTTAAGGCATCCGACCTGGGACAGGTCGGACTACGTAGGTAGACCTGTCTCAGGTCTGCATTCTTCGGCATGGTTGATGGGAAAAGGGAGACTGGCCTGCAAACCTGGCGAACGCAATACCTGTTTCACGAACACTGATCGCCAGCTTGTGGCTTGCCGACTTCGCGACAGTTTGAGGATTCCGACCTGGGACAGGTCGGACTACTTTTTCGGAGAATCTGCAGCATCCAAATTGTCAAAGTAGCCTTTAATACCATCGACGTAACCAGGCGGAATTTCTTCGTTTTCAATCGCTGCCTGCACACCGGATTTGATCTCGCGGACGGTGCTTTCGTACTTCTTCAGTTCTTCGGGATCGAAGTCTTTTTCCGTCGCGGCTTCTTTGGTCTTTATTGACAGCAGTATTTTCCCGGCCTGAATCTGAGTCTTGGTCTTTTCATCTTTGTAGCCTTCCGGATCGCTGTCATTTTCGTCCATCGGGCTGCCGCCTTCTTCGCGTTTGCCTTCGCCATCTTTGCCCATGCCGGCCATCATCGTTTTGTACTTTTCTGCGTACTCTGCCAGCGACTTACAGCCTTCGCATTGCTCGCCGTCCAACTGCCCTTCCTGATTGAGTTGCTCTGCCTGCCGCATAGTCTCCAAAGCTTCTACCAGTTGCTTCATTTCTTTGGCAGATCGAGCCAGTTCCTGCAGTTCAGTTTTTGAGAGTTCCAGCGACTCACGCAGAGCTTCAGCGGCTTCCTGAGCCATCTGCATTTCTTCTTCGCTGATCGCTTCTCCATTTTGTTTTTTGGCGGCCAACGCTTCCAGAGCCTTCATCGCCTGATTCAGGGCATTGTCGAGTTCAGGCGAACCCGCTTTTTCAGACGAGAATTTTTTAAGATCCTGCAACTGCCGACGCAACTGGGACGCCAGCTTCTGACGATCTTCGGGCGTTTTGGCTTCCAGCATGGCCTCCATTGTTTCCTTTGCGGAATCCAGTTGCTGCTGCAGCATGTCGCTGTTGCCTTGCTGCAACTGCTTGAGCCATTCGTTCATCTTTTGAGTCCGCTGGCCACCGAATTGCTGATCCGAAATCGACTGACTGAGCATTTCGCGCAGTTCTTCGCTGGAGACATTCTTCCACATGTCATTCAATGAGCCGCGATGATCCTGCAGGACTTTGGAGTTTGGTTTCTTGTCCATCGGTCGCATCTTGCGCAGCGACGCCATCAGCTCTTTCATCTGTTCATTGATCTTGTCGTCACGCTCTTCAGCGGTTTTGACTTCCTGCGAAAGTTTTTCTTCGCGAGTCTTTACGACCTTGCGAATGAGTTCAATTTCTTTCTTAGACTTTTCGATCTTCGTAGCGGCTTCAACTTTTCCAAAGGGATCAAGCGTTGGCAGTAACCAGATCAGCAATGCCAGCAGACACAGGACACCCGCCTGGATGCCCATCGGTCGTTCAACTTTATACGGAACAACATCCGCAGGTACGATGCGAGTTGCAACTTTCGCGGCTGACTGTTCGACCAATGGCTGATATTCACCGGCAGATGATGACAGTGTTGCGAGCGTCAAAAACAGATCGTCAGTCTTGGCATGTTGATCGACGGCACGAGCCGCAGCCGTTCGTTCTACACGACGATGAAACAACCACGCTGCAGCAGAAGCCACGGCGGGAAATACCAGTAGCCATGCGATCGATTGACGGCTTTCGGGCAGCAAGCCCAATAGTCGCACGGCGAGCACCGTGACGGCGGCCAGGCCAAATGCACCGAGTGTCCACCAATGCAATGCTTTTGCAAAACTGGCTGTTCGGAGTCGCTGCTGGACTTGATTCAGCAATGTGACGGAAACGGGCTGATTCGACATTTCAGACTCCTGCAGCACTCAAATTGTGCGCATCTCAAACAAAATCTACGTCATTAGTCTACTTTTATATCGACGAACGATCAATCAGATCTTGTAAATGACGGAATTTGTCTGATTATTTCAAGGGATTAAAGCAGCGCTGCGAGTGCCAGGATCATGTTGAATGCATTGAATAGAAAATGCACCAGCATGACAGTGACATAGCTGCGACGGCGAAGATATGTGTATCCGAGAGCAAAGGCCAAGGGGATCAATGCTATCGAATCGGGAAACCCGTGAGCAAACGCGAACAGGATCGATGAAACGACCAGTGCCGTTTTTGGCCGGCCGAGTTGTGCGATGCCGCCCAATGCGACAACGCGAAATTGAAGCTCCTCGACGACGGGCGCAACGAAGACCGCCATCACAAGGATCATCGCAATCATCGGAATACCGATGCCCTGGTCAAGCATTTCCAGAAAGGGATGAGACTTTGGAGTTTCGCCTGAAATGGCAATTGAGATCAATACGATTATTAACCGCAATGCCGTGGTTGGCAGGTACGCCGCAAGGAAAACTTCGGTTGCAAATCGCAGCTCGCGAATAAAAGAAAATGGTTCATCAGGTTCCAGAATGTCCTCGTCTGCGACTTCGAGAATATCAGAATTCGGTACAAAGCGTTCATCCTGAACCCCCACTGCGTATGGGTTGTGTTCCACCGCTTCGAATGGAGCTGGTGGTATCGAAGCCATGGTTGGCGTTTCGTGCGTGTCTTTCGGTTTGCTGACAGCATTCGGCGTTTTTCGCCCGCCAAGAATATCGTAGCCCGGTATCTGTGGAATCGCGGCCGCATCATCGAGATCCGGCCACGGCGAACCGTAGGCGTTTGCTGAGTTAAACTGGCCGGGTTGATTGGAAAATGCTACCATCTGGCGGTTGACAGGCGATTGCTGCACCGCTCCCGATTCCGTGAGATGAACTCGCCCAGATTTACTGGCCGCCATGACAATGCCACCAAAGGCCAGCAACATCACCATGTCCATGGCGATCGTTTGAATCAGCGCGTCCTGCATTTTTTCGGGACTGATGGCGGGCTTCTTTGTTGTCTTCGCATCATCTTTTTGAGTCGTGTCCGTTGCCGTCTTTGCAGCACCTTCCAATTCGACTTCCGCAGCCGGCCCGCCGGGTGTGATGTTATTCACAACCGGAACCTCATCCACGAGCGACGAAGCAAGAACCATGATCATGAACAGGACCGACAAACCTACCACGAACAGAGTCAGGCCCCATGGAACTCGCAACACGCCACGCTGAGCTGCGGGAAGAGCGTGGCCGGTCTGACTGTAACGCAGTACCCAGGCAGCAATCATCGCCATGCTGCCAATGGCGGTCACGATGAACATCACTGCCGAAATGACTCCACCGACCGTCACGTCTTCCGGTGCGGCGGCTTGAGCAAGAATAGGAATCAGAAGTGACATTATGCGTCGATTTCAAAGAAGGCAGCGACTCGGACGGAGGGTATTATCGGACTCAGCAATGAAAAAGTCAGGGCGATCGTAGAGCAATTCCATGCGAAGCCTCGACCGGTAGCCGCGAGCACAATACCATCCCGCTGAGTATCAGAACGCGGAGAGTGCCACTTGTCGACCATTCTTGATGAAATCCTTGCTCAGAAGCACCGGGAAATTGCCGCTGCGCGCGATCGGGTGACCTTTGCGTCCCTCGAAGCAAAAATTCGTTCAGCGCCGCCGGTGCGGGGGTTTCTTGCGGCATTGCACGCGGCCGACCGCCCTGGTCTGATTGCAGAAGTGAAAAAAGCGTCGCCCTCTGCGGGAATCATCCGCGCCGATTTTGATCCGGTCACAATTGCCAGACAGTACGAAGTGGCCGGTGCGAATTGCCTGAGCGTGCTGACGGATGAACACTTCTTCCAGGGACACTTGGACTATCTGCGTGACATCCGTCAGATCGTGCGAATACCGGTGATGCGAAAAGAATTCATCATCGACCGTTATCAAATTGCCGAAGCTCGCGTCGCTGGTGCCGACTGCGTGTTGCTGATCGCTGAATGCCTTGACGACGCTCAGCTTCACGATTTGTATGGTTATGCCCATAGTCTTGGCATGGATGCACTGATTGAACTGTATGACATCGAAAACGTGCCGCGCGTGCTCGCGACGGGAACAAAACTGCTCGGTATAAACAACCGCGATCTGCGAACGTTTGTGACTTCGCTGGAACACACATTCACAGTGAAGCAGCAGATTCCAGACGATGTATTGCTCGTCAGTGAAAGTGGCATCAGCACGAACGCCCACATTCAGCGACTTCGATCAGAAGGCGTTGGCGCAGTTCTGGTCGGCGAATCGCTGATGCGGCAACCTGACATCGGCAAGGCCGTTCGCGAATTGATGGGCACGACAAAGTAGCCATCATCGCTCCGCGTGATGAGCCCACATGGTACAACGCTCATCAATTGATAACGTGTTCCACTGACCGCATCATCATCGCCAGTACAGGAATTTTGCATGCGGGATCATTGATCAGCGTGGCCTTGATGTGGGCTCGTCTCGGCGGAGCGAGACGGCTACGTTGGAGAGCGGCATCTGCTCAACTGCGGTGCCAAGCCATTCCTTGTGCGTGCTCCTGTTGTTGTAATGCATTGCAGTAAAACACCTTACGTTGATTCCAGGCTCTGGCCACCTGACAGACTGCGACTGGACTCAGCCGCCTGAATCGGATATGTTGCTAGGTTCTCTGCCGAGAAGACTCCAAATGTCGCGCGTGTGCTGTGACGGTCTCTCGCGTGTCTCTAAGTCGAATTTGTCTGCCGGGTTTACCTGTCAGGCCGTTCGTGTGGATGGAAATTGCTCTTATGGTCGATCGTAATCTTTTGCGGGAGTTTAGTGTCGAGGATAGCGAACTGGATGCGGTCATGGCCGCGTCGTTCCCGGACTTCGCTGGTGACGAAAGCGAATTCTACGAATCAGAAGCTCAGACGTATGGTCTGAATGATATCCTGACAGGAACTATTGTTCGCGTCGATAACGAAGAAGTTGTCGTCGACATTGGCTTCAAGAGCGAAGGTGTCGTCCAGCGAGATGAATGGGACGAATTCGAAGCACCTCCCGAAGTCGGCCAGAAGATCGAAGTCCTGCTCGAAGAGTTTGAAGACTCCATCGGCCTGATTGTGCTGTCCAAGCGCAAGGCGGACCGTGTTCGCGAGTGGGAAAAGATTATCGCCACTCACAACGAGGGCGACGTTGTCAAAGGTCAGGTCATCCGCAAAATCAAGGGTGGTCTGCTGATCAACATCGGCGTCAACGTATTCCTTCCGGCCAGCCAGGTTGACATCCGCCGTCCTAACGACATCGCGGAATACATCGGTCAGGAAATCGAATGCATGATTCTGAAGATCGACGAAGCTCGACGCAACATCGTTGTGTCTCGCCGACGTCTGATCGAAGAAGAACGCGAAAAGATGAAGAAGACGCTGCTTTCCAATCTGGAAATCGGCCAGCTTCGCAAAGGGACAGTCAAGAACATTGCCGACTTCGGTGCGTTCGTGGATCTGGGTGGCATCGACGGCCTGCTGCATATCACCGATATGAGCTGGGGACGTATCAGCCATCCAACCGAAATGGTCAAGATCGACGACGAAGTCGAAGTCATGGTTCTGAACATCGACTATGACAAAGAAAAGATCGCTCTGGGCCTGAAGCAGAAGTCTGCCAGTCCGTGGGCCAACATCGGCACGAAATACCCTGTCGGCAACCGCATCAGCGGCGAAGTCGTCAATGTGCTGTCTTACGGTGCCTTCGTGAAGCTGGAAGACGGCATCGAAGGTCTGGTTCACATCAGCGAAATGTCATGGACACGCCGCGTGAATCACCCAAGCGAACTTGTGGCAATCGGCGACAAAGTCGATGTCATGGTTCTGGGGATCAACGAAGACAAGCAGGAAATTTCGCTCGGCATGAAGCAGACTCAGCCCAATCCATGGGACGAAGTTACTGCCAAATACCCACCGGGCACAATGGTCAAAGGGACCGTTCGCAACCTCACGAACTACGGTGCGTTTGTTGAATTGCAGGAAGGCGTCGATGGCCTGCTGCATATCAGCGACATGTCGTGGACTCGCAAGGTTTCACACGCCAACGAAATCCTGAAGAAGGGTGATCCGATCGAATGTCAGATTCTGACCGTCGATGAAGATCGTCGTCGTATCGCACTGGGTCTGAAGCAGCTTGGCGAAGATCCATGGGAAACTCGGATTCCAGAAAAGTACGCTCCTGGCAAGACCGTCACCGGCAAGGTCACCAAGATCACCAACTTTGGTGTCTTCGTGCAACTGGAAGACGATCTCGAAGGATTGCTCCACGTTTCTGAACTGGCCGACCACAAGGTTGATCATCCAGAGAACATGGTGCAGGTCGGACAGGATTTGGAAGTTCGCATTCTGCGTGTTGATACAGGCGAACGTAAGATCGGCCTGAGTCGCAAGACGGAGTCAACCAAAGAGGCAGAAGGCGCAGCAACAGTGTCAACTGAAGACGGCTCATCATCGGCAAATGCTTCGGCTCCTAAGCCACGCGAAGAACTCAAGGGTGGTACCGGCACTGGTGCTGGCCCGCTGTTCTCTCTGGGCGGCGGCGAAGAAGCTCCGACTGAAGAGTAATCTGCATTTCGCAGTTCTTACTGCGAGTTGTTAAATTCAGCCGTTCGAGGGTCATACTTCGAACGGCTTTTTCGTTGAGTAGGACGGGACTCCAGTCCCGTCCAGATTTGAACATGGCCGTGCCGGACTGGAGTCCCGTTCTGCTATGAACGCTGATGCTTCCGGTAGTCGTAAAGCACAACAGCGAACGCGGCGATATCGTAGACAGCGTGAGCCGTGATGGGGATCAGTAGATTTGGCGTTGGGTCAACTGCGATCAATGCGGTGAGGTACAGGCCCAGAAACGCCGCAAGGATGAAATAGAGTTGCGTGGCTGCATGCGCCGCTCCGAAAGCCAGATTCGAAATCAGGATTGCAAGGACGGAGTTGAATCGGGCAAGCCAAAGATACAAGAACCCGCGAAACAAAATCTCTTCGCAGACCCCGGCCAACAGAGCCAGCAAGACAATGTCGTACCAGCGACATTCATCCAGCAGATGACCGACGGTATCTCTTTGAAATGCGCGAACTTTTTTCATCGCCTCCGATTGAGACATCACACAGATCGCCAGCATGGCGAGCATCGGCACGGTCGCCAGCAGGCCCAGTCCGAAATCTTCCAGCGACCAGCTGAGAGTTGCGGTGGCCGGACAATCAAAGATCCATCCGCCCAAAAAGGCGACCGCCAGCAACGCACCTTCGAATATCCCGACGCTGATTAAGAACTGTGAATGGCTGAGTTCTTCTGAGTCGTTTGAGATGGCTGTAACTCCTTTAATCTGCAATCGGCATTCGGATACGATCGCCGCGAATCGACGTCAATGCGGCAATCTCGCGGTCGGCAATTCGCAGGCGACCTTCCGTCGTACGGTGAGTCATAATCACGAGTCTCGCCACGCCTGAGCTGTCAGCAAGGTCCGCTGTTTCATCCTGACGGACACTACTGATGCTGATGGTGTTCCGGCCCAGAATATCGGCAATATCAGCCAGCACGTGTGGCTCGTCGGCCACAGTGAAACGCAGATAATAGCGGCGAGTCAGTTCTTCCTGAGGCTGAAGCTGAATTGGCGACTGACCATGCAATCGCAGGATCGACTGAAACGTAATCGCCGCACGACCTGTGGCATAATCCACAACGTCGGCAACAACTGCTGACGCCGTTGGCATCTGACCGGCACCGGCACCGGAAAGTCGAATCACGCCGACAGCGTGACCTTCAATCGACACGATATTGTCCGCGCCACTTGTCATCCCGATCGCACGGTTGGCTCGGACGAGCGTTGGCTGAACTGACACTTCCAGCCGTTCATTTGCCAACCGTGAAGTTGCCAGCAGTTTGACGCGATATCCAAGTTCGGACGCAACCAGCAAGTCGAGCAATTCGATATGCTGAATACCCTGACGCACGATGTCCTCCAGCCGCACTTTGGTTCCGTAGGCCAGTTGAGTCAGAATCGACAGCTTCTGAGCCGCGTCGGTTCCATCAACGTCCATCGCTGGATCAGCCTCGGCATAGCCCCGTGCCTGAGCTTCTGCAAGAACGGCGGCGTATGTTTCGCGTTGATCAAGCATGCGTGACAGAATGAAGTTGCTTGTGCCGTTCAGGATTGCTTCGATCGAAACGATCCGATTGGCGGTCAACGCCGTATTAACGGCGGAGATGATCGGAATGCCACCAGCGACGGCAGCCTCGAAACAAATCGTGCGTTTTAGCTTGGCCGCCAGAGCAAACAGCTCCGCGCCGTGTGCGTAAAGAAGTGCCTTGTTTGCAGTAATGACATCTTTGCCAGCCTGTAAAAGCTGCACGACGTCTTCGTAGGCCGGACTGATGCCGCCGACAACGTGAATTGCAGCGTGGATATCTTTGTCGTCGATGATATCGCGAATGTCGTTCGACACTGGAATTCCTTCCAGATCAACGTCACGCTCCTTTTCGACATTCCGAACGACTACACGTCGCAGCCTGATCGAACGCCCGGTCCGCAGCCGCAGCGATTCCATTGACGACTGGAGGATTTTTACAACTCCCGTTCCCACCGTGCCGCAGCCGACAAGAGCAATGTTAAGATCGGGGGTTTGAGTCATGACTAGTCCTTGAGGGCAATTTACGATTCGGAAGTTAACAGTATCGGCGGAAAACGGTTTCTAAAAGGCGAAAACGCGAAACGAACAATGGGACTGATCTAAGCGTTTTTCAATCGATCTGTTGAGTAGACTCGCGACGCCCTTATACTGTGACCCATCGGGCAGGCGTTTGGAACAAACACTCGTTTTTTCCTGTGTTTCGAACTATGATAACCTTTCTACACAATTCATTGACACAACAACTCCAAATCGGTGCCGTTAGCTACCTGAACTCACGTCCACTCATTGAAGGGCTCGAGGATCTTCTGCCGTCCGCAAATTTGGTGCTCGACTATCCCAGCCGCTTGGCGGATTCGCTGTCGAACGGCAGGTTGGACGTCGCGCTGATTCCATCCATTGAATATTTTCGTCGGCCGGGATATGAAGTGATCTCGGATGCGTGCGTTGCCGCTCGCGGCGAAGTTTTGAGCGTAAAATTGTACTGCCGAGTCCACCCGGGCAATATCCGGCGACTGGCTCTTGATGAAGGATCACGCACGAGCGCGGCGTTGACGAAAATTATCCTGGCGGATCGCTACGGAGTGATTCCTCAGACCGAACCGTTGCGAATGGAATCGACGACTCTGGACAGTACTGCTGACGCCGTATTGCTGATCGGCGATCGAGCGATGCATGATCCGACGGAATCGTTTGTCGAAGTCATGGATCTGGGACAAGTCTGGAACGACTGGACAGGCTTGCCATTTGTCTTTGCCATGTGGGTCGCGCGACAGGAAGCCAACACCGACGGAATCGATGACATTCTTTCTCATGCTCGCGATTTGGGATTAGCCCACGTGGCAGAAATTGCCGCCGAAGAAGCACCGCGACTTGGACTGACGCAAACGGTCGCACACAACTACCTCACAAAAAATCTGCACTATCATCTGACGTCGGCCGAACGCAGTGGATTGAAACTGTTTTGCGAACTGGCCGCTCAGCACAACCTGGTGAAACCTAATGTCGATATCGTCTTCCGAGATTTCGCCACTGCTTGATAAAGCCGTGGCCAGTGACCGACTGACTCCCGAAGAAGGTCTTGCGCTGCTGGAGTCGCACGACCTTGCTGCGATCGGAGCGGCCGCGAACGCTGTCACGATGCGCCTGCATCCGGAACCGTTTCGCACATATAACATCGATCGCAATATCAACTACACCAATGCGTGTACGGCGGTCTGCGATTTTTGCGCGTTCTATCGCCCGCCCGATCATGCGGAAGTTTACGTGCTTCCGATCGAAACGCTGCTGAAGAAGATCGAAGAAACCGTAGCGCTCGGTGGCGATCAGATTCTGCTGCAGGGCGGATTGCATCCTAAGTTGCCGCTCGAATGGTACGAGGACATGCTGCGAACGTTGCGGTCGCATTATCCTCAGGTCAACATTCATGGCTTTAGCCCTCCGGAGATTCATCACTTCACGAAGATCAGCAAACTGCCGCTGAAGACAGTACTTGAACGACTCAAAGCCGCTGGCCTCGGAAGTTTGCCGGGCGGTGGCGGCGAGATTCTTGTCGATCGAGTGCGCAAAGAGATCACTCGTGGCAAAGTACTGACTGACGACTGGCTTAATGTTATGCGCGTCTGGCACGAACTGGGCGGCAAATCGACGGCGACGATGATGTTTGGCCATGTCGAAACGCTGGCTGAGCGCATTGAACATCTGGAACGAGTTCGCCAGCTTCAGGACGAGACCGGTGGCTTCACTGCGTTCATCTGTTGGACATTCCAGCCTGACCATACCGACATGGCCCACATCCCGCCTGCTGGTGCGTTTGAGTATTTGAAGACGCAGGCTGTTAGTAGGCTTTATCTGGACAACGTGCCGAACATTCAATCATCCTGGGTGACGCAGGGTGAGAAGGTCGGGCAAATGGCTTTGCTCTTCGGAGCGAACGACATGGGCAGCCTGATGATTGAAGAGAACGTCGTGTCTCAGGCTGGGACTGTTCATCATTTGACGGTGGATGGTATTCGTCGGTGCATTGAAAACGTCGGCTACATCCCACGTCAGCGCAACGTGTTCTACGACTACATTGACCAGGAAGTTGCTGGGGTTCAATAAAACGTGGACAGGATATGCCCAACGACAACGTCAATTCGAAATCGACAATAAAAGCGTGATGTCGCAATCGTCTTTGACGCGAATGAAGACTGTTCGGTACACTGCAATCTCCTTGTGTGAAAATACTTGAGAGATCATTGCTATGAATCTGACTCTGTCACTTTCTCCGGAAGAATCTGCCGAGCTTCAGCGACGCGCTGCCGCTGCGGGTACAGATGTCAGGACATTTCTGCTGCACGTAATTCATGATGTTGATGATGACACGGAAATGACGTCGAGTGATGTACCGTACAACGAATGGCATCAGTCGTTTCAGGAATGGCTCAGTCGGCATCATTCGAGAAATCCGAGTATGGATGACAGTCGCGAAAGCATGTACGACTGATGCGAGTTCTCATCGACACGAATGTTCTGCTCAGGTCGGCGGAGCCCGGGCATGCTCACTATCAAAGCAGCGTTGATTCGATCGACATTCTTCGTCGTACAGGACATGAGATCACAATTGTGCCGCAAGTCCTGTACGAGTTCTGGTCAGTAGCAACTCGCCCGATCGCCAACAACGGTCTCGGAATGGACACCAGCTGATGTCCATTCCGAGTTGGAATCGATCAAGAGCCTGTTTCGACTCCTGCGTGACGAACGCGGTATCTATTCCATCTGGGAGCAGCTTGTTCTCGCTAACAGTGTCAAAGGCAAACAGGCCCACGACGCCCGTCTTGCCGCCGCGTCTCAACGTCACAACGTGTCGCATCTACTCACCTTCAATACGGCAGACTTTGCGCGATATTCTTTTGTGATGGCTGTGTCACCGATTGATGTTGCGTCCGGAGCTGTACAAATCTGAACGACGCTTCTTGACATCTGTTGAGCCTGATTTTCTTCGGCAATTGCATGGCCATGCGTCGAACGGAACATCTCGTTCCATAGTCGTCGTCAACGCCCCGAATGACGGTGCCTACGGTTGCTTTCCCAATCCGATAACTGGAGTAATGCGAGACAATCCGTCATCTCAACGCATGGTCGTTGTCTCGCGTACTTCCTTTGCCAGGATGCCACGGTCGATGCCTTGCCACGGGCGAATGTCGATTTGGTATGGGCCATGAGCGTCATCAAATCCACCGTAGTCACGCTGATATTCGCTGAGACGTTGAAGCTTTTGAGCGACTGCCAATTCACCCGGATGTCGTGAACTGGGACCTCTGCCCCACAGAATCTCTGAACCGCCTTTGGTTCGCAGTTCAAATTCCAGATCATCGGCATCTTCGATCAACGCAACGCGTCGAGGCATCAAAATGGCCGAGAGTTCCAGCTCGCTCCACCACGAATCTTTGCCATCGCGTTTGGCATTCAAGGCGGCAGCAAGTTCCGCAGCGCCACTGACAGCAGGGTCGCCCCAGGATTCCCCAAGCTTGCCCATCGGTACGCTCGCCACGCGTTCGATCACAGGATAGCGTTCAATATCTGCATCGGAAAAATCACGGGCGGGCAGCAGAATGCTGTTGCGGTCGATGGGATAATAGCCATCAAAACCTTTCACCATCGCCACGGGTTCGCGATAAACGACATCAACGTGAATTCTCGTAGGGTAAGTCTTGCGAACACTGCGAACTTCCTGAACCCATGGATGAGTATAAAATGCTGCGGCAACACGTTCGCTAAGCGTCGCATCCAGCAATGATTGATTTTCTTCCAGGCCCGCTCGCACAAACACCTGCTTCGCGAGATCCGGTGGAATCCATGGCGGAGGTGTTGAAACGGAAATCTGTTCAGCGCCGACACGATACTCAGGCCGATCATTCAGTTTTGGCAGTCGGCGAGCCAGCACTGGAATCAGCACAATCGTCATCGCTATGACCGCAGTAATCATGAGCTGTCGTGGACGAAAGAACCATGACCCCGCCGCCGATTTCGCAACTCTTGGCGCAACGGGTGCTGTCGCTGCTGGTCTGGCAGCGGCTGGTCTGGCAGCGGCTTTCGTTGATTTCTTCTTGCCTGTTGCTGTACCCTTTGCCATGGAAAATCAAATCCGTTCAGAGACATAAACTTAAAGTCTTCTGAAGCATAGCGCACAAATAAGCATGTGGGACCAGTAGCCGCAGGATTGCCTGTCTCTCAGAGATTCCGATCGTGGACTTTGCCGAATCGGGTATTCAGCCAAAATTTACCGGCAGTTCCGATTACGTAGTCCGACCTGTCCCAGGTCGGATTCCTTGAACTCAGCAATATCTTGATAAGCAGCGAACTGTTTTCAGTGTTGCAAGAGGAGTCATCGCCTTCGCGGTGTTTGCCAGTGAGCCAACCTGTTCCTACCAAACCACGCTGAAGGTTGCAGATCTGAGGACAGATCTGCCTACGTAGTCCGACCTGTCTCAGGTCGGAATCCTTCAGCTCTGCGATACCTTGTAGGCAGCGAACTGCTCTTCAGTGTCGTCAGGAAAGCAATTACCTTCGCCGTGTTTGCAAGTCAGCCGACCCGTTCCTATAAACAACGCTGAATGACGCAGATCTGAGGACAGATCAGCCTACGTAATCCAACCTCTCCCAGGTCGGAATCCTTCAGCGATGTTATAAAAATCAATCCAGCAGTCTCTTTACTGCCGCCCGTGTTTCTACCGCTCACGCTACAATCTAATCCGCCGATCACCAGAATCGGTCCATATGTCCGAATTGATTTGAAAGCCAACATTAATGACCGTCTCAACAGAAAAATCTTCTTTCGCTGAACACTCATCCCCCAGCGTTCTCAAAGGCCAGTCGTTTCTGTGCTTCGTCGGTGACGACTATGAAGATCTGGAACTCTGGTATCCGAAACATCGACTCATCGAAGCGGGCGCAACTTTTGTGGTCGCCGGCCAGGAATCCAGTCGTAAGTATATGGGGAAGAACGGGTATCCTTGCGTGTCAGAGAACCTGATTCAGGGCATTGATACATCGAAATTCCACGGTCTGATCTGCGTGGGGGGCTGGATGCCTGATAAGCTGCGCCGTGATCCGGAGGTATTGCGAATTACCCAGGAATTTGCGAAAGCCGGAAAGCTGGTCGCCGCGATCTGTCATGGCGGCTGGATTCCGATTTCAGCCAAGGTTTACAGCGGCGTGAAAGTCACCGGATCGCCAGGCATCAAGGACGACCTGATCAATGCCGGTGCCATCTTCGAAGATGCGTCAGTTGTCGTCGATCGACATTTTGTCAGCAGCCGAAAGCCAGACGATCTGCCGGATTTCTGCCGAGGCATCATTCATGTCTGCGCGCCCAACAAGGGCTGAGAGCCCTTGACCCAAAGGAGCCTACCGGCTCGTTGCCAGTAGCCACTCACGTTGTTCGCCTTCTGCAAGATGCGCGCATCATACCGAGGTAGACGCTAAAAGCTGCTGAACGATATCGATTCCAGCAAGCTGGCTCCACGCGGCGGTCATCTGGCTGAACACCGAGCCAGGAAACGTTGTGCCGATTTTCTCGCCTCCGACGTGACTCACCGGCAGCAGCGTGGCCGCGCTCGAAGACAGAAATACTTCACTGGCGTATCGAATTTCTCCAAGTGGAACCGGGCGGCGTTCAAATGGGATACTGAGTGCTATTGCGAACTCTTCGACGAGCTGGCTGCTCAGACTGTTCAGCACCCCAGAATCAGGCGTGATGATTCGACCATTGCAGACAAGATGCAAAGCAGCCGTGCTTGTTTCCGTGATGAAGCCGGCATGATCCAGCAACAACGCTTTGCTACCGGGTTCCTGTTTTGCGGCCTCTTGATCTGCCAGCCACCAGTGCAGTCGATTGCGGACTTTTAACGTGACGTCAAAACACTCGGCCGGAATCTGTCGCACGTTGGCAATTCGCAAACGGACTCCGTCGCGGAGTTGCGTTCGCCATGTGGCGAAAGGCAACTCAAACGTGTGGACAGCCGTTGTCGCTGAAATCCCTTTCGCGACTTCAGCACCAAGGTATGTGGCGTTTGGTCCGGCGGTGGAAAAGAGAACAATACCAAGATCGCTGTGAGCGGGAATCTGCGGCAGATTGATGGCCAGCACGTCATCGATTGCCTGCAGCAGTTGCTGTTTGTCGTATTGTTGCGGAAATCCGATCTTCGAAAGAGAATCCATCAGGCGATCAAGATGCTGCGAGATCCGAAACGGCTTGTGTCCGAATGTGCGAGCCATTTCGGTCACGGAGGCTCCGGCCACGACGCCCATGTCCCAGACAGGCACTGCAGCCTGCGAGTAGGGAATCAAGTTGCCGTTCATCCATGCGACGGGGACTGACATTCGTATTTTGCTTAGCAGTTGGACAGAATCGATCCGACAGATTTTCCATTGAACGCGGAACAGGATCAGAATTTTGGGTTCGTGTCTTCACGTGGCGAACCGGAATGAACTATCCTGCGGGTCCGTATTTCAGTCCGAAGTGACGTCCGATGCAAATCGCTCCTGCAAATGCCTGCCTGAATATCTTCCCCTGGAATGACTTCCATGAAAATAACGTCGTCGATTCTCATGTGTCTGCTGGCCGCAACGGCTGGTTATTATGCCGCTCAGCCGCAACTCAAGGCGGTTGAAGACAAAACGGCGATCGATAGAACTCGTGAAGATTTCGAACTGATGCGATTGTTCGCGGAGGCGTACGAACAGATCGATGTCAGTTACGTCAAAGATGTCGATCGACGAGATCTTGTCGAATCTGCGATTCAAGGCATGGCCACGCATCTGGATCCGTATTCTGCCTACATCGCTCCCAAAAACGTGCGTGAGTTCGATAAGTATATCGATCAGGAATTTGGCGGCATCGGAATTCACGTCAATGGAATTGGCGGAAAACTCGAAATCGTCAACACGCTACCTGGTTCGCCGGCATTTCGCGCGGGCCTGAAAGCCGGTGACGAAATCGTCGAAGTCGATGGCAAGACGACGAAAGGTCTGACTCAAGCCGCGCTCACGCAGCGACTGACAGGGCCTCCGGGTCGATCAATCGATCTCGGTATTTTGCGAGCGGGCTCAACCGTAACTGAGCACGTGCCCGTAATGCGAGAGGTTATTCAGATTCCAACAGTGGTCGGGCACAATCGAAATGCTGATCATTCGTGGAACTTCATATTAGACGACACGGCAAAAATCGGGTACCTGCGAATTACTCACTTCAGCAAGAACACAGCAGACGACTTGCGGCAAACGATGGATGCTCTGGTTGAAGCCGGTGTTAAAGGTCTGATCATGGATGTGCGATCCAATCCAGGCGGGTTGTTGTCTGCGGCCATCGAAATATCGGATATGTTTATTGAAGAAGGCACGATCGTAAGCGTCAAAGGTCGCACGGTGCCTGAACGTGCCTGGAAGGCCAAACGTGGGGCAAAGTATTCCAATCTGCCGATCGCGGTGCTTGTCAATCGTTACAGTGCTTCGGCCAGTGAAGTCCTCAGCGCGGCGTTGCAGGACAATCACCGAGCGATCATTGTCGGAGAACGAACGTTTGGAAAAGGCAGCGTACAGACAGTGCTGCGACTGGAATCCGGCAGAAGCCTGCTCAAGCTCACAACAGCGAGTTACTTTCGTCCCAGCGGCGTCAACATTCATCGTGCTGAAGGTATGAAATCAGACGATGAGTGGGGGGTAAAGCCCGATGATGGCCACGAACATATTATGTCAAAGGACGAGTGGCGAAACTGGTTGATATCTCGCGACGCCGTGGATTATGAGAAGGCAGCTCCGGAATCGGAGTTCGAAGATTCGCAGCTTGCTGATGCGAATGCCTGGCTGCTGAAGGAAGGCGAGAAAACGCCCGCAGGCAACATTTGAAGTTGCGTCTTTTTAGATATCGCAACCCGAAACGTAAGTGAGGGATCGTGTTTTGCCGGTTCGGCTGCGTGCCCAAAAATCTCTCGCTGACGCGTCGGGTTGTGATAATTGCCTTTCTTTTCGACCGAATCATCACCCGGGACGTCGAATAGCGCAACTTCAACACAGCCAACTTCGCCGGGACTCATTCGGCCGGTTAAACATTGCACTCAAACAGGCACCCAATGACACACGGATCAAATCTTGACCCAACCAATCGATTTGAACGTGTCTATGCCGAATCAGATTTGGAACATCTGGAGTGGGATGACGAATACTTGAAGGAACGTACCGACCGCAAGATTCAATATCTCTCAGACACTTCAAAGAGCATTGTGTCCGAGAACGATTCCCCGGACATTCCCTTCCGCTACAGCGTTAATCCATACCGGGGATGCGTCCATGCGTGCGCCTATTGTTATGCCAGAAACTCGCACGAGTACCTTGGATTGAATGCCGGCCTGGACTTCGAAACAAAGATCTTCGTGAAGCATGATGCTCTAAGGCTGTTGAGGGAATTCCTCGCACGTGACGCTTGGCTTCCGGAGCCCATCATCTTTTCCGGCGTCACCGATTGTTACCAGCCCGCCGAACGTGAGTTTCGGCTGACACGACAATGCCTTGAATTGGCGAACGAGTGCAATCAACCGATCAGCATCATCACCAAGAACGCACTGGTTCTAAGAGACCTTGATTTGCTGCAGGATATGGCGGCAAGGAATCTGGCACACGTCAACTTGTCGATCACGACGCAGGACATTGAATTGGCACGCGTGATGGAGCCACGCACGAGTATTCCCGCCGCACGACTTCGGGCCATAAAGATATTGGCGGATGCAGGCGTGCCTGTACGAGTGATGGTCGCACCAATCATCCCCGGCTTGAATGACCATGAGGCACCGGCGATCATGAAAGCAGCAAGGGAAGCGGGAGCGACTGACGCTCAATACATTTTACTGCGACTACCGTTGACGGTGGAACCTGTCTTTCGCGAATGGCTTCTGCGAACGCAGCCTCTTAAAGCAGAGAAGGTCGAGAGTCTCGTGCGGCAAACTCGCAACGGCAAGCTCAACGATTCAGATTTTAGAAAACGAATGGTTGGCACGGGCGAGATTGCAGACCAGATCCGTTCGCTGTTTCAGATCTTCCGTCACAAGTATGGTTTTGAACATCTGCCAGCACTCGATGCCAGCAAATTCAAGCCACCACTTTCGCACAGCGGGCAGTTGAGACTTTTCTAGAATAAAAAAAGGGGAATGCCCGCAACCGCTTCCATAGCTTTTCACATTCGGTGGTCTTCGGTTGTGACTATTGCTTGTCGAGATCGCTGATACTCGCTCTATTGAGACACACATGGGTTTAGCCTTTTTCGTGGCAGCTTGAATCTGAAGTTTTTGAGAGCTTGCAACCTCCGTCGCTGCCATGCACAATCCTTATCGTAAAAATAGTTTTCTCAATAGACGAAAGCAAAGGTTATGAAACTTCTCAGCGGGGTAGTGCTCTTGGTTGGGGCAGAACAGGCATATGGTCATGCGCTCCTGGTTCAATTTCCAAATCAAAACTCTGCATCATCGATCCTGATTCCTGGCAGCCTCGTCTTCCTGGTCCTTGGCAGCATCCTGATGCTTTGGGGACTGCTGACGGAATGTCGATCGTCGGAACGTCGCACTTCGGTTCAAAATATTTCTGATGCAGGAAATAGTCAATGAACAAAAAGGCGGCATTTGGTATCACGGCAATGCGAATTGATTCGCCGTTTCGACTTGTAGCATGTTGTACGCTATTGGTTGGACTAGTGATTGTGTTAAAACCGTTAATGTTTCCTTCTGCCAAGATCCGTTCACAAAAGATGCTTCTGGTTGGAATTGCGGAGCACAAATCGGATGCCGATGCTCAAGTTGAGATTCATCTGGCGGCATTTCCCGATGATCCCGTCGTTGTCTTCGCCGCAGCCGAGTTGGCCAGCAAGGCCCATGATCACGAGCAAGCATTTGCTCTGTACAACAGACTTCCGAAAGACAGAGGGCACTGGCAGTTACAGCGAGAGCTGGGGCTTGCCAAACGCAGTCGAGTTTTAGGTCAAATGCTTGAAGAAGAGCAATATCTTCGCAGCGTACTTCGGCTTGATCCTACTCATGCTGACGCCAACCATCGACTGGGCCATCTGCTGCAGGTTCAGGGACGCAGCTGGGAATCGGCAGAGCCATTCATGATGCAGCTTCGAAGGGGAAAGTGTCGCGGCGACGAACTCATGGGAGTCGCCGCGAGCGAACGATTCTTCCGCGAAGACAAAGATTTTGAGAGAAGGTCGCTTGAATCGAATCCTGTGCAATCGGGAGTTGCCTTGCTTGGAGCTGCCCGCACCATGTTGTTTGAAAACCGAAATGCGGAAGCCGAGCAACTGTTGCGGCAGGTGATCGCGACCGCTCCTTGGTTGGGGGAAGCACAAGGACGACTGGGCCGCATCATTGTCGAACGAGGTGATTTTGATGAATTCATGGCGTGGCGGGGAAGTCTTCCGGACGCCGCTCGAAATCATCCGGAGGTCTGGTTTGTTCAGGGTTTGCAAGCGCGTCGCATTGGACAGACAGACGGCGCAATTCATTGTTTTCTGAAAGCGATTCAACTTTCTCCCAATCATTTGTCGGCAAATCTGCAGATTGCCGGATGTCTGGAATCCATCGGAAAATCTGAGGCTGCTCAGCTTTTTCAGCGAAGAGCGGCATTGCTATCGGAGCTGGATGCGATTCTCAGCCTTCTGCGCGACAAGATTGATGAGCAGGTGATGATCAGGGCTGCGGACCGGCTGGGGCAGCTCGGGAGGTACTGGGAAGCCGCTGGCTGGTTATACGTCGTTTCTCGCCTTGATCTTCCCTATGACCTGACCTTGCCAACACCTTGGCAATGGGGTCGCCTTGCGGTCAGAGATCCTGACCAGAATTCGACAATTGCCGGCCAGATTGCATCACTCGACATCGAGCGGTTTGCTGAACCGAACTGGGGCCGGCAGGCTGCTGCCAGAGTTCGCTCGCCCCCGCAGGAGAGCCTGGCACAAGGCAGCCTGGTCAATTGGGAGTTCACTGATGAAGCCGAAGTAGCAGGCATCTATTTTACCTACTTCGAAGGGACCACTGAGGAAACACGCCTGCAGCACATTTTCAACGTCGTCGGAGGTGGCATGGCGGCCCTGGATTTCGATTTGGACAGCTGGCCCGATCTTCATATTGCGCAGGCCAATGACTGGCGAGCAGGCGATGACCAGCCTGTCGTACTCGATAGCCTTTATCGCAATCGAAACGGGATTCGATTTGAGGATGTTGCCACGGTCGCAAATCTCATTGAGCCGGGGTTTTCTCACGGAGTCTGTGCAGAGGATTTCGATCAGGACGGATTCCCGGACGTATCTGTTTCGAACCTCGGAGCCAATCGGCTGTTTCACAATAATGGCGATGGGACATTTGACGATGTGACCAGCATCGCGGATGTCGCGGGAAATGAATGGAGCATTACCAGCGTGTTGGCCGATTTCAGCGGTGACGGTTTGCCGGACTTATACGTCGGCAATTATTCAAAGCGAGACGAAACTGCTCGCAAGGAATGCCACCGCTCCACCGGAGAACAGATGGCCTGCACTCCGGACGTTCTGACTGCTGAATCCGACAGACTGTATCTGAATCTCGGCGACGGTCGCTTCCGCGATGTCACGGACGTGTCCCGGATTCGTGAGACGTCCGGCCGTGCTTTGGCTTTAATTGCCTGGAACTTCACCGGCAATGGCCGAGCCAGCCTGTTCGTTGCCAATGACACAAGTGCAAATTTCCTGTTCCACAACCTTGACACCAATTCAGACGGAATCCCTGAGTTTTCCGAGGAAGGCGTGCTGCGAGGCTTGGCGTTTGACGCGGACGGAAACGCGCAGGCTTCGATGGGAGTTGCCGCAAGTGATGCGAATGGCGATGGACAGATTGACCTGTTTGTGACGAATTTTGAGCGCGAATCAAATGCGTTTTATTCCCAGAGTCCCGATGGATTATTCCTGGATTTCACTCGGCAGTTCGGACTTCGGGATTCTGGCTTTGGAATGCTTGGATTTGGAACGCAGTTTGCCGATCTAGATGGCGACGGCTGGGAGGATCTGATCGTAACGAATGGACATGTGGACAAACCTGTAGACTCAGCCAGGCAGGATCGAATGCAGCCGCAATTGTTCAGGAACATGCAGGGAAATTCGTTTACAGAGATTCCAACCGATCTGCTGGGTCCGTTTTTTCAGCAGGTTTACCTTGGCCGAGGGCTGGCCACGCTCGACTGGAACAAAGACGGAACGACGGATTTTGCCGTATCAAATCTTGCCGCTCCATTTTCGCTGGTGACAAATCGAACGCCATCGTCCAGCGATCCTGTCGTAGTGCGTTTGATTTCCACGTCAGGAGTGAGAGATGGCAGCGGGGCGACGATCCGAGCCAGAATTGCCGGACGAGATCATTTTCGACTGGCAGTGGCAGGTGGCGGATACCTGACGACCAATGAACAGACATATTCGCTTTACGTCCCCAACGGGGAAGTGATCGAAGAACTCGAGGTCACATGGTCGAATGGCGAAGTTGAGTTGTGGAACATGCCACCCAAAAGCCCAGAGTTTGTGCTGGTGAAAGGGAGAAAACTGCCCATTCAACTTTGCAATTCAGTTGTGGAATGAAGGCAGCCGACGCAAAGAGGCATTTATTCAACGACAAACGAAGTGCACCGGTTGGAAATCGCCGTTTGTCAAGAAAGGGTGAACCCCGTACTAAGCACCTGTGCATAAATTTCTTCGTTTAACGGCAAGCCGAAAGCGTCGGTTTTCTGGTAATTTGCCTGCGCCTCCGGCTCGCCGTAAAACGAATCATGCCCGGTAACTTGTGCGTGGGTGCTTCGAAATTGGCGATGAAGTCTTCCGCGAATTAGCGCGGAGGGCTTCAAGAGATTAGGCGGGGCTCTGCGCTGCGCCACCGGATGTTTTCCTCGCACCACCGCATCCCACCGAAATGCAATTCTCGAATCTCTGTCTGTTTATGTGGCAGCGAAATGCTGGAGTTTTCCAGGGTTCAATCCGACATGCTGTTTGTGAAAATCGTTAATTCTTTCAGATTTTCTCAAAGTCAGCCGACGTTTTATCATTGACATTCTGTCCAGTTGACGACAACCTGCGTGTTACTCTTGTCTCGTAGGAGTGTCTGCGAACTTTTTCAGTGAGAATGATGTTCTCTTCCTTGTGTTGCTGGAGAAATTGAAATGCGTAAGCGTGGATTTACCCTGATAGAACTCTTGGTAGTGATTGCGATCATCGCCATCCTTATCGCTTTGCTGCTCCCGGCAGTGCAGCAAGCGCGCGAAGCAGCCCGCCGGACTCAGTGCAAAAACAATCTCAAGCAACTTGGATTGGCATTGCACAATTACCATGACGTCTACAATACACTTCCAATCGGTGCGGTGGGATCAGATCAATGGGGTTGGGGCATGTCATGGTATATGCGAATCCTTCCATACCTTGAGCAAGCTCCCGTTTACAACCAGCTTACCTTCAGCGGAACCCATTATGGCTGGACTTGGAATGGCACTGCGGAGGGAGGCGCAAATGGGCGGGTGCTGGCGCAATCGTCAATTCCCGGCGTGATCTGTCCTTCCAGCCCATTGAGGGCGAAGCGAGATTCTGGAGACCATGTTATCCCGAATGCTCAGTATTACGGGATTTCTGGGCCTGCAAACGGCAATGGTTACACGAATCCAACAAACAAGCAGATCACATGCTGCGGTTGTTGCGGAGGACAGCAGGCGACCGGAGTATTTTCTTCATCTGGAACATTTGCCATCGCTGAGACATTTGGATTCAAGGACATGGTCGATGGGACTTCGAACACGATGGCGGTCGGCGAAGCATCTAACTTTGTCTTTGATGCGGCCCCAGCGAGCGGTGGAACAAGAACAAGGCAGGTTAATGGTACTCATGGAATCATGATGGGCAGTCCACATCCCGTTACGATCGATGCTTGGGGAGGAGGCGGATCGATGGATCGTCCATTTAATCTGACCACTGTTCGTTTCCCTCCGAATTCTCCCGTCATCGACAATGATCCGAACTGGCCGGGCGTTGGGGACAATTTCGGAAGCAATAACCCACTGAACTCTGCCCACACTGGTGGTGTTCAGGTTCTTTTGAACGACGGCTCTGCTCGGTTTATCAGCGATAATATCGATATGTTGACTTTGAAACGCCTGTGCGCCAGAAATGACGGGCAGGTTATTGGTGAGTTCTAAGTGAATCCATCCTGGACACGCAACCAAAGAGCTGGCTGCGTGCCCATTCTTCATTATTCAGGCATGATTTTGGTCCGCTTGATTTTTTCTTACATGCATTGTGGGGCATTTCGAACATGCGATCTCCAGTTTTGAGTGTGGTGTGCGGTTTGGTATTGCTTTCCGCCGGTTGCGGTGGTGAACCGGTCCCTGTGGATCCACAGTCACAGGTCAGTGGAACTGTAACCAACGATGGAAAGCCTGTAGCTTTGGGCAGCCTTGTCGTGTTTTTTAATTCGACGAAAGGTTTGACACTAACAGGAACTCTGGATTCTTTGGGTAACTACGCACTCACTGCTGCTGATTCAAAGGTTGGCGTTCCGGCCGGACGATGGGAGGTCTCGGTGAAGCCTCCTGTCGCTCCGCTGACGGAGATGAGTACTTCGGACGACTACAAGAAGATGATGCAGGGCGGGGGGCCCAAAACTGTAGCGGACTCAAATCCAGCAACCGCTCCGGATATTCCGGAGAAGTTCAACGACCCAAAGACAAGCGGTTTGGTGTTCGAGGTCAAACCAGGTCCGAACAAGTTTGACTTTGATCTGGCCAAGTTGTAGTTACTCCCTGGAGGAAGTTTCTCTACTAAACGTAAAGCAATTGGTTCTCCGCGAAGCCCGGCTTTCTTTTGAAAGCTGGGCTTTTGTCATGGAGCCGAGCTTGAAAAAGGGGTTAAAAAGGGGTTAAAAAGGGGTTAAAAAGGGGTTAAAAAGGGGTTAAAAAGGGGTTAAAAAGGGGTTAAAAAGGGGTCAGGAACCAATACTGCCGAGACCCTCTGGGCCATTTGGATATTGGTTCCTGACACCTTTTTTAAAGCCTGACAATGAGATATTAACGCCACGAGACAAACATTCGTATGACAAGTGAAACTTCACTTTCAGGAAGCGATCAACACCAGTCGCTGCCAGAGCCAAATCCTGTTTTGAACTCCGGAATTGTCGTGGTCCGCACACTTGCTACTGCTCTCGCAGGCGGCGTTGGCGCGATCCTGTCATGGAAGGCGATAGAGCTAATCGGCGAGGTCTTTGTATTGCCACCGGATCTCGCGGCACTTGCGTTTGGCCAGGTACCTCCACCTGAGGTTCAGGCTGAGGTGCTCGCGGCAACGCATGAAAACAACCTCTGGAATGCTGCAATTTGGTTGGGAACTGCCGGGGCCATCTTGGGGACGTTTTTTGGTCTCACTATCTGTTTGTCCCGTAGGCTGGGATTTTCCAGCATCCGGATGATATTCGCAACTGTATTGGCTGGAACTCTGTTTAGTGCCCTCGCTGGTGTTGTGGGCGTCTGGATTAACACGGTCTCTCGACAGAACATGGCTGCCGGAGCGACTAGCCCTCCGGAATATATTACATTGCTCATGCACAGTATCACATGGATGATCTTTGGTCTTGGAATTGGACTTGGAATTGCTTTGGGCAGTATACGACTTCGAAGTTCTCGCATTGAATCGACGGTTTTGATTGGACTGGTTGGCATGGTCGGAGGCTGCCTGTTTCCAATCTTGGCCGGGATTCTGTTGCCTGCAGTGAACAGCACCTGGCCGGTTCCGGCATTCGAGCCCACCGCAGGTCCCATCATGTGGCTGAGTCTGCCATCGGTGCTGATGGGTTTGGCAATCGGACGGAACGGTTAGGATTTGGCCAACTCGCATGAACTGCCGCATGTCACCAGCGACTGCAAATAGCAGTAAGAGCGACATTTCAGATGTTGAAGAACCTAACCTCTTGCAGGAGTGCTAGAATTGCGAGTGCTTGCCTCCCTTAGCAAAAAGAGGTTCCTGTCCGTGTGCTTGATTCTGATCGCTGCCGCCACCGTCTTCTGGTATCCGTCTGCTGACAAACGAACCCGAATTTTCTTCGCAGAGCGGGCTCTGCAGGAAAGAAAAGCGGAAATGGCAGTGGCTTGGCTGAAAAGCATTCCGGATCGCCAGAGCGATGGCCAGACAGAGTTCCTGATGGCTCGTGCATACAGACGACTCGGTGACCTGGACCTGGTCAGAGAACACATTCAATTGGCGTATGATCAGGGATTCTCCGTGGAGCGACTGCAACGAGAGCAGTGGCTGGCGATGGCTCAGTCCGGGCAGATGCGGGATGCGGAGCCTCATTTACGCCGGCTTCTTCAGGATCCTGGCGATGATGGTCGAGAGATCTGTGAGTCCTATGTGAGTGGGTATTTTCGAAATCGGCAGATTTTGAAAGCAATGCCCATTATCGACGCCTGGCAGGCGGATTATCCAGATGACCCGTTGCCTTACTCGATCCGTGCGGGCCGGTTTCGGGAGTTGGAGCATTGGTCGGAAGCGATTGCTGCATATAGAAAGGCTCTTGAGCTCACGCCCGCAGATTCAGATATTCGGCTACAGCTTGCCATTTGCCTGAAAGCATCGCTGAAATTCGACGAAGCGGAAATCGAATTTCGCAAGTGCTTGAAAGAGACGCCGCAGGAAAAAGCACTCCTTGCTGAATGGGGGGACATGCTTTTGTCAGTCGGGAAGGTTTCGGATGCGACTGGCGTTTTTGAACAACTGCTTGCAATAGACCCTGAAAATTACGACGCAAGAGCCGCCATGGGAGGAATACTTCTTATGAACGGTAAGGCGAGCGATGCTGTGTCTATGCTGCGGCCTTTGTATGCGGAACGACCGTACGACTCGAAAGTTCGGTATTCACTTGCGTCGTCTCTGCAGGCTGCCGGTAAAACGGAAGAGGCCGCCGAGATGTTTCAGCAAGTGAATGCGGCCGAAGAACAACTACGCCGGAAACGGAAACTCCTGGATGAACTTGCCAATAGTCCGGACCCGGTCAAACAACGGTATGAAATTGCGATCATTGCCATGAATCATGAATCGCCGGAAGAAGGGCTGCGCTGGCTGACGACTGTGATCGACATGGATCCAGGCCATTCTGGTGCTTATGCAGCACTGGCCGACTACTACCGAAGAGTCGGCAACGTTCAGTTGGAAAAAAATTATCGAACGCTGGCAGAGTCCAGTGAAAGAGCGACAGGCAGGCCCTGAGTATTGTCGTACGTCGGTCGTCGTGTCATGCCTCCTTGTTGGACATTAATATATTCGCTCAATTGGAGACTTCTGGTGCTGAGGATACCGAACGGACCAATGTTCGTTGTACAAAATTTCAAGCACGGGTACCGAACACTGAGCGAGATTCGACTCCTGCTGTCGGTCGCGTGGTTGCTGGTCGGCTTGTGCAGTGGCTGTACATCTGAAAAACCTGCACAGGATTCGGCAACGATAAAATCAGCGGATGCATTAAGTGACGTTAACAGGGCTGACGCACCGATCATTCAGAAAGTGCCAACTGTCGCTGCCTTTGCCGATGTTACGGAGCGTTCAACAATTCGCTTTACGTATCGCAATGGACAGGAATCTGGTCACTATGCCATTTTGGAATTGCTGGGTGGCGGTGTCGGAATGACCGATTATGACAACGACGGCGATATGGATTTATTTGTTCCCGGAGGCGGTCGCTACAAGACTGACGATGAGATCGCCGGACTGTCAGCCGGCCTTTTTCGTAACGAGGGTGGGTGGAGATTTTCTGCCAGAGCCAGTGAGGCGGGGATAGAATCAGCTCCGTGGTATAGTCATGGTGCCGCAGTTGGAGATTTTGATAATGATGGATTCACCGATGTTCTCATTACGGGTTACGGTGGATTGTTGTTGTTTCAAAATCAGGGTGACGGCACGTATCGGCAGGTTGCCCAGGACGCTGGGTTGTCAGATTCAATGTGGAGCAGCAGCGCTGCATGGGGCGATGTGAATGGCGATGGGAATCCGGATCTCTATGTGGCACATTATGTCGACTGGTCACTGAACAACAATCCGATTTGCCCAGGCCCCGAACCCAGTCGGCGCGACGTATGTCCGCCACGGCGATTTGAACCGTTGCCGGATGTTTTCTATCAGAGCAACGGAGATGGCACTTTCGCTGATATCAGTGCCACGATTCCGCTCCGGAATGACGGCAAGGGGCTGGGAGTTCTGATGGCTGATGTGGACCTTGATGGTCATATCGATATCTACGTGGCAAACGACAACGTCGCCAACTTCCTTTACCGGAACAAGGGCGATGGTCATTTGGAAGACGCATCGGCACGGAGTGGAACAAGTCTGAGTGATTCTGGCACGCCCGACGGCAGCATGGGGGTGGATGTAGGAGATTACAACCGCGACGGACGTCCCGACATTTGGGTCTCTAACTACGAACGCGAGAGCTTTGCTCTGTACAGAAACGAAGGCAATTTTTTCTTCCAGCATGTCAGCCGCTCTACTGGAGTGACTTCCGTCGGTGGGCTCGCCGTTGGCTGGGGCACGGTCTTCTTCGACTTCGACCGAGATGGTGATGAAGACGTCTTTGTGTCAAACGGCCACGTTATTTATTACCCAACGAATGTTCCATTACGACAACCGCCTCTGCTGTTTCAGAACGAATCTGGCACGTCGTTTCAAAACGTCGCCGCCGCAGCTGGAGAGTACATGCGAACGCCCCACATGGGACGAGGCGTCGCTGCAGGCGACCTGGACAACGATGGAGACCAGGATCTCGCTATCTCACTGGTGAACGAACCGATGACTGTTCTGTCCAACGAATCCGGGATCAACAACTCCCTTGTGATTCGGCTGATCGGGATAAAGAGCAGTCGCGATGCGGTCGGAGCGCTGATCCGGGTTCAGACGACTGCCGATCAGCCTCATATGATTCGACTGGTGAAGTCCGGTGGGAGCTACGCGTCCTCCAGCGACCCGAGGCAGTTCTTTGGACTGGGACAGGCCACCTCTGTGGTCGGGGTAGAAATTCGCTGGCCCTCCGGGATCATTCAAATTCTCGAAAATGTCGATATCGAAGACACTCTGATCATCCAAGAGACCGCCACCCCTTCGAAATAGGTGCCTGCAACAGACGGTGTAGGCAAAAGGGTTGAACAGTTGAATCGTCAGCCAAGTCCTATGTGCGTTACGTTACCAGCTCTTAGTTCCGATCCTGTTGCTGGCCACGATCACACTGAAACGTTGCAAATTGCTCCCGGAGTTCTTCATCGGCCGGCAGCAGCGCAAGCAGTATTCTGAACTGAGCCTCGATCCGATCGGTCTGCTTTTGAAGTTGAAAAATCAAGAGCAAGGCTCGATGAACATCGACAAAATCAGGCTTGAGTTGCACGGCCTCATCAAATGACTCGATGGCGGCAGGGATGTCACCAACCCGGAACTCGATCGCACCTCGAGTTCTGAACGCCAAAGCATCCTGTGGGAACTCCTTGCAAACCTTCTTCATTTCTTCCAACGCTTGCGGAACATTTCCTCCATTCATCAACTCCACAGCATGGGCGGTGGCTGCACGAGAGTTGCGATCCTCGATTCTCATGAGCCGCTCATACAATGCCAAAGCGGCCTTGTGCTGTTGCCGGGATGAGAATTCGCTGGCTTGTGCTGCAATCTCTGCCATTTGCGGCAAACGGCGAGCAACGCCCTCCATCCACGGCTCCGGAAGCGGCGGAGTGACTTGAGGTCTTGAAGACTTCGCATCCGCCAATGACGGTGCGGCCGTCAAATCATGTGGAGATTGTCGTATCAACAGTCGTTTGGCTTCTTCGACGATATCAAATCCGGCTCGACTGTCGCTGACGGCCTTTTTGATCAAGACAAATGCTCCGTCGCTATCACCCTGCATCATGCGAAGTTGCGCCATTGCTTTGAGCACCAATGGATGCTGCTGTGACATCTCACCAGCCGTCTTCAGAGACTGCTCGGCATCATCGAGTCTTCCGATTCGGGCAAGCGCCCGTCCGCGGTGATAGTGTACAGCTTCCACGGAACGATCGAGGCTAAGAACCTTGTCATAGTATTCAATCGCCCGAACGAGATCCACTTTCTCAGCCATCACTGCCATTTGATAAATCCACTTAGGATCGTCCGGTGCAAGGATTGACGCTTTCCGAAAACACGACTCCGCCTGCGGTAGAAGTTTGTGAGCGACGCAAAGTTCGCCGAGTGATCCCCAGGACTCGGCAGTGGGATACCTTTGAATTCTCTGACGGGCCCGGGAAATGTCCTCTTTTAAGCCAACGGGCAGATTGTCGGGGAACATTTCCGCCGTAACAACAGTCGTTTCGGAATGTCCCCAGCGTCTGATCGAAGCGTAGAACACAAGCGTCGCCGCAAGCCCAGTGGCGGTCAGGATTTGAAGACTACGGGATCTGAAAGAAATGCGAGTCTGCTTCATGGGGTTCCCTCCAGGGTTCCCGATCGACCACGAAGACCGCTCCCCCGAATCAATTGGATACGCTGATCGACTTCTGGAGCTGCAAACTCTTCGACCATCAAAGCATCCTCTGGCCAGATCACTTCAACCGATTTGATCGTCGTCACATCACTGAGCCCAAAAAGGGCGACGGGTTCGTGGCTGCTCAGGAAACTTGTATGGGGAACAATTTCGACCGTCCAGCGATGATTCTCAGAAATCACGGTCACGGCGGCACCAAAAGCAACACGTTGGCGTTCAGCATCAAACGGCTGGATACAAAGCCAATGCCCTTTTTTTTTCGCATCGTTGCGATAAAGGCGCGCTGGACGGCCAATGCTGGTAACCAGCAGGTCAGGATCGCCGTCACGGTCATAGTCACCAGCTGCCAGCGCTCGCCAAACTTCTGCGTGTTCCGTGAAGGCTCCGTCATTCACTTCCAGAAAATCACCTGCGTCCTCAAGGAAGATCTGGTTCCGTTCCGCGTAGTCGTCCCAGAAACCAGTGCTGCTGGCAAGTCGATGAAGATCTCGATTCACTTTTCCGTTTGCCACCAGAATATCCAGGTTGCCATTGAAATCCACATCGACAGCGACAATGCCAAATCCCGTTTGTGCCAACCCTGCCTTCCCAAATTGAAAATGAGAAGTCTGATCGGAGAAATAGCCATTGGAGTCTCCCTGCCAAAGTGTATTCATCTCACCTGAAAGATGAGTGATCAGTAGATCAGGATGCTGATCTCCTGTGAAATCCCCCATGACGGTGCCCATGTTGCCTTCGGGCTCACCGAACCGATTCACTGCAACACCGCGGAGAATTGCCTCTTCCGTGAATGAATCTGCACTCTGTATCCAAAGTTGGTTGGGTTCTGCATCGTTTGCCACAAGGATATCCGTGTCCCCGTCCGCATCAAAGTCGCGACAGACCAGTCCCAGACTTTTGCTGGGAACAGATGCAAGGCCTGACTGAGCGGAACGGTCCTCGAAACTCACTGTGCCGTCAGGTGATCGACCAAGGTTCATAAACACACGATTGGGTGTACCCGGAAAATCCGAAGGTCCACCAAATTCCTGACGTCCGGCTGCGTCCCCACAAAAAGTGCCTGGAAAATAATCGACATAGTTCGCAACTACCAGATCCAGCCAGCCGTCACGATTCAGATCCGTCATGGCCGCTGCGGTGGACCAGTAAAGATTCTCAATTCGGGCTTGCCGTGTGACATCCGTAAAGCGGCCAGTACCATCGTTCAGGAACAGTTGATCCGATCCATACTTTGTCAGATACACGTCCTGATCGCCGTCGTTATCGATGTCTCCGATGGCCAATCCCATCCCATAGCCAGTACCAATGAACCCGGCTTCGGTACTGAAATTCTGGAATTTTCCGTCTTTGGTCTGCAGGTACAGGGCAACCAGCGTTCCAGTGTTTCCGGGGGCAACTTGCCGTCCTCCGTCGATGAAAAGAATGTCAAGCAGCTGGTCACTATTCGCATCGATCCAGCCACATCCGGAACCGATCGCTCGAGGAATCTCATAACTTTCGGACGGTCCATCGGAGTGGACGAACGAAAGTCCGACGGCATCGGTTACATCCGCAAAGATCGTCATGGACTTCACGTGTTTTGAAGACTGAGGTTCAGATGCAAGCTCGGACTTGCGACGAGAAGAATCACAGCCAACCACGATGAACGCATACAGAATCAAGAAAAACGCGACTGATCGGTGGCCGTCGAGATTTACCCAGTCCTTTTCAGCCGGTTGGTGTTTCCGACAGCCAGGCATTCTCTTGTACATCGTTGCCTGCGTCATTGATAACCTTAAACATAACCATCTGGCATGATGAGAATGCATACATAGACCCTGATGCCATCGTGCAATGAGTTGCAACTCCTGATGGTCCGGTAACTGGCTGCCGGGGGACCATTTTACTCTCAACATTATCGCAGATTGTCGATCGCAAACATACACTCACACTTAAAGAAGCGCAGTCAATTCGATCAAAATGGAAGCTCTCGCTGCGCAGTCGCCACGGTGAGCGGTTAAGAAATCTGGAATTCTGATCAGGCATTGTTGTTAGATTTCAGGGGCAGAGCAGTACCGAAAGCATCTGGACTGCAGTCTAATATAATTCAGCATTCGTATCAGAATTGCCCTCCTGAACACCACCGAAGTTACTGCAGCACAGCACTCAGCCGCTGTTTCGTTTCTGGCCGATTGAGTTCAGCCTTTCCAAAACCGTAAATGGCTCCCATCGCCACTGCTTTCTCCTGCCATTCGGCAAAGTTTGAAACCAGCATTACGGGGATCTCTGCGGTTGATTTATCAGTGCAAAGATGTTGCAGGATTTCCATTCCGTCGCTGTAGTCTGCGTCAAGCTTGCGGTTGACGAGAATCAAATCAATGGATTGGTTACTGAGTAGTTGATAGGCATCTGTCGGCAGATCCGCAGTGAGCACACGAGCGCCGAAGTGTGATGTCAGGTAATGCGAAATGGCCGCCTGATCGGGGCGACATTGTCCAATACTCAACACTGTTTTTTGAGTCATCACATCACCCTTAAGAATCTGACACGCTCGAGATTGAATCCCACAAAGCAAACCTGCCATTACAACCGAAAAAATCGTCAAGGGTGCCGTAGATACCCAAAAACGTTCAACGGGGCTGCGAAATGGCCATCTTTTCGAGTCCACGACTGCAACAATCACAGTCCAGTCAATAATCTTCCTCCTGCAAGAAGTACAGCATGAGCGACACAATTTCCAGAGGACTCGATCTGCTTGCTGCGGGATTGCGTCCATATCTTGCAGAACGGGTTTCTGCGAAGCGTTTTGATGCCCGAATAATTTCTGATATTGAACGCGGTGACGCTCAGTTTCTTCTCGTTTTTATGTGGGATCGCTGGAACGATCTATTCCGCGACGATTTGTCATTTGTTGAACGCAGCCTGATTAGTGAACTGCGAGATTTCAGGAATCGCTGGGCTCATCAGAATCATCTGACAGAGCAGGACACGTATCGCGTTCTGGATGATGTCGAGCGATTGCTAAACGCTGTCAACAGTAACCAGACTTGGCGTGCATCGGAGCTGCGCCGTGAATCTCTGAATCGTTTGTGGCAGGCGGAAGTCGGGCGTGATGGCCGGAATAGAGCTTTTCGAATTGTGTCGCCCTATTTGCTATGCCTTTCCAGTGCTGCTGCAATGAGTGTCGCCTTCTTTCAGTTTTTTCTGACGCCGTGGAATGGAATCTTGTCGATCCTGGTTTTGCTGGGCATGATTCGGCTGGGGTGGCATCAGTCTTTGAGAGAGTCTGTCAGTTTGGCTGGCCCGAAGGAATGTAGTCGCTGCGGTAAAATCATCTATACTATCGAATGCCCGTATTGTAATCCACGTGAATTGCTGGCAGCGTCAGACACAGGTTTTGCCCGATCTTTACCAGCAGCAAGAACCTCGAATCCCAGCGTTTTTGCAGATTCTGACGCCTGGCGAAGGTCATCGACCGAACCCAGAACAAGTGCCAATTAACCGTATGGTGATCCGGGCAGCAAGGACGACTCAAGGGCCCGATGAATCATGTACTTTCCTGTCTCACTGCTGAATGAATGTTGGTTCGTGGCGGGGCCGACAGCATCGGGCAAATCTGCCTCAGCAATGCTTCTGGCGAAGACACTCAATGCCGAAATTGTCTCGCTGGATTCGATGGCCGTTTATCGCGGAATGAACATCGGAACGGCCAAGCCATCGGTCGCCGATCGGCAGGCCGTTCGTCACCATTTGATCGACATTGCTGACGCATCGCAGGATTTCAGCGTCACGGAATTCGTGCGGCTCGCCCATGAGTCAGCAATCGACATCGTTTCGCGAGGCATGACACCGCTATTTGTTGGCGGCACGGGGCTCTATCTGCGATCAATTCTCCGCGGGATGTTCGAAGGTCCCGAAGCAGACTGGAAACTTCGGACTCATTGGGAACAGCTTGCTATTCAGCACGGGCCGGATTGGCTACTTGCCCAGCTTGCCCTGCGAGATTCAGCCACGGCTCAACGATTGCATGCAAATGACATGCGACGAATTATTCGAGCGATCGAAGTTTTCGAACTCACAGGCAAGCCACTTTCCGAAGATCAAAGCCACAGACCTCGACCGGTGGAAGAGCAGCCTGCGTGTGTCGTCTGGCTCCACCCGCCGCGCCCGTGGCTTCACGCACGCATCAACCAACGCATTGACATGATGATGGAAGACGGGTGGCTTGAAGAAACCCGGCAGTTGTTGGAATCCGATCCTCTGCCAGGTCGAACAGCCAGGCAGGCTCTGGGCTATCTGGAACTCATACGGCACCTTCATGGTGAGATATCACTGACCGATGCCGTCGGGCTGAGCAAGATTTCGACCAGGCAATTCGCAAAACGACAACATACGTGGTTTCGTAATCTGCAGGAATGCACTCAACTGTTAATTACGGGGAATGAGTCGCCAGAGGAATTGGCTGACGTGATTCGGCAGCATGCACTTGAGCGCCGCCAGTCTCCGTTAAAGGATCGGCGGTAGAAGAACTACCAATTGCCAACGCTTTCGTGAGTCGATCTATTGCGATGGGCGATGCTGAAAGGATGCAGATCTGAGGACAGATCTGGCTACGTTGTACTCCGGCCTGTCCCAGGTCGGATTCCTTCGGCGTGGTAATATCTTTCAGGGTGACTCCATTTTGCTGCTCGCCTGCATTAAAAATTGCCCGAAACGGCCCGTAGGTTACTGATATCAACCCAAACACAGGCAAACGGGGCAAACGGCTTGTCAGCGAGTTGGGCTGGCGATATGATCCGCGTTTCGATTTTTCTGGCCCTTCGTATGCGCGGAGCACTCTGTTCCTGCGTCTGCCTGCATTAATGTCGCGCAAGTCGTTTCTGTTAAACGACTTAAGTGGCCCGTGCGGCGTGCCTTTTGCCGGAATTCCAAGTTATTTTTATGCCCTTTTTCCTTAAAGCATTCTCTCCTCGTGTTTGAATCCATTTCACAAAGTCTGGGTAAAGCCTTCACGGCTTTCCGGGGAACCGGAAAGATCACCGAAGGCAACATTCGCGACGGGATGCAGCAGGTCCGCACGGCTCTGCTGGAGGCCGACGTTGCGTACGATGTCGTTACCGACTTTGTCAAGACGGTCACGGAAGAGGCGATTGGCGAAAAGGTCCTGAAATCGCTGCGGCCCGAGGAGCAGATCGTCGGGATCGTCCATCAGCATTTGATTCAGTTGATGGGGCCGGTCGATCATTCGCTGGCCATCAAGCGAGACGGCGTTAGTATTATTATGATGTGCGGTCTGCAGGGGTCGGGTAAAACGACGACTTGCGGAAAGCTGGCTCGAAAGCTCAAAGAAGAGGGGCATGCCCCGTTTTTGGTGGCAGCCGACTTGCAGCGCCCGGCGGCGATAGAGCAGCTCAAAATCATTGGCGGCCAGGTTGGATGTCCGGTTTACTCGGAGGATCCAAAAAACAGCAATCCGGTGCAGGTGTGCCGGAACGGGGTCAAAGAAGCCAAGCGGGTTGGTGCGAAGGTCGTGATTCTCGACACCGCTGGCCGATTGCACGTTGATGCGGCTTTGATGAAAGAGCTGCAACAGATCGACAACAGCGTCTCGCCAGACCAAGCCTTGCTTGTCTGTGACGCGATGACGGGGCAGGACGCCGTCAACAGCGCCAAAGCGTTTAATGAAGCGCTTGAGCTCGACGGTGTGATTCTCACCAAGCTGGACGGTGACACTCGCGGCGGGGCTGCTTTGAGTGTCAAGGCCGTGACTGGCGTACCGATCAAATTCATTGGGGTCGGTGAACAACTCGACCGACTGGAAGAATTCCATCCCGACCGCATGGCTGGGCGAATTCTGGGCATGGGCGACATTGTGTCGCTGTTCGAAAAAGCTCAGAAGGAATTCGATGAAGAAGACATGCTGCGTCAGCAGGAAAAGATGCAGCAGGGCAAGTTCACGCTCGATGATTTCCGCAAGCAAATGGGGCAAATCAAAAAGCTGGGCTCCATGCGGGAAATCATGAAGATGATTCCCGGAATGGGCGGTGTCGTTGATCAGATGGGTGACATGAACCCTGAAGACGACATGCGGCGCATTGAAGGCATCATCAACTCCATGACGCTGAAAGAGCGTCAAAATCCTGATATTATCGATCGTGGTCGTCGTAATCGCATCGCGAAAGGCAGCGGTGTACAGGCGGCGGACGTGAACAAGCTGCTCAAAGACTTTTCCGCCATGGGAAAAATGATGCAGGGCATGTCGAATATGGGGCTTCGCGACCGAATGAAGGCTGTGAAAGGCATGGCTGACGGCGGTTTGATGAATCCGGGAGCTGACTTCACCGAAAAGAAGTTGCGAAGCCAGCGTGGGCCGCTTGATACAGAGGCGGCTCGCGACAAAAAGAAAAAACAGAAGAAAGAAGCTCAAAAGCAGAAGAAGCGAAATCGAAAAAATTAGTCGCTCACTCCTCGGGGCTTGCAAGATTTTTTATTGCAAGAGACATTGAGGCTTCGGCTGAAATCGAAAAATAGTAGCCGGATTCGCAAGAATTCGGACGTGATTCTGAACTCTCACGAGTTCAGCTACGAAAACAGGGTCATCAGTTTTTTGTTAGTTCAGGAGTTCCAATGGCAGTTCGAATTCGAATGAAAAAGATGGGACGCAAGCACCGTGCGTTCTTCCGTATTTGCGTGATGGACTCGCGAGTTCAGCGCGATGGCAAGGCAATTGAAGAAGTTGGGTTTTACGACCCGATGGTTCAGGACAAGGCCGCACGTGTTAAGTTGAACATGGAGCGTGTCGATTATTGGATGTCGGTTGGTGCTCAGCCAAGCGAAAAAGTCAACGCTTTGATTCGCAAAGTGAAGACAAACAAATTTGGCAAAGCTCAGGCTCCGCCAGCCATGCTTGCTCCAAAGGTTAAGGAAGAAGCTCCGGCAGCAGAAGCCGCCGAGGCCACGGAACCTGTGGAAGCAACGGCTGCGGAATAGTTGTCAATGCGGTTTGATATTCTCACCCTGTTTCCGGAGATGTTCGAAAGTTATCTCGGACAGGGACACCTGAAACTCGCGATCGAGCGGGGGCTGGTGGATATCCAGCGGCATAATTTCCGGGAGTTTGCTCCGGGAGTCCGCAGGCAGGTCGATGACAAGCCATTCGGTGGCGGTCCAGGGATGTTACTGATGTGTCAGCCGGTGTTCGATTGTGTCGAAGCCGTGCAGACTCAGGGAAACGCTCCCGGTCGATTGTTGATGATGAGCCCTCAGGGGCGAAAACTGGATCAGGGATTGGTTGAGGAGCTCGCTCAGGAGCCTCGATTGCTGTTGCTGTGTGGGCGATACGAAGGTTTCGACGACCGGATACGCCAAGGGTTGCAGCCAACTGAGATTTCTGTCGGCGACTTTATCTGCAATGGTGGAGAAGTGCCGGCGATGCTGATTATCGACACAGTGATTCGGCTGATACCGGGTGTGCTGGGTGATGAAACCAGCAGTCGATATGATTCGTTCAGCAATGAAGGTTTACTGGAACATCCGCAGTTTACGAGGCCTCGTGAATTTCGTGGAATGACAGTGCCCGACGTGCTGACGAGTGGTGATCACAAAAAAATTGCCGAGTGGCAGCGGGATCAGAGCCTGCAGAGAACAGCGGAACGCCGCCATGATCTGCTGGATAATATCTGAGGCTGACGCTGCTCAGTTTGAATAGTTCTGAAAGTGTGTTGAATAAAGGAACCCGGTTATGCGAAATAATCTCTTGGATCTGGTCGAAAAATCCAGTCTTCGTGAGCAGCAATTGAAGTTCGCGGTGGGCGATACAGTTGACGTTCATACGCGAATTCTGGAAGGCACGAAAGAACGTATCCAGATTTTCAGTGGCGTCGTGATCGCTCGCAACGGTGATGGAACTCGTGAAATGTTCACAGTTCGCCGCATCGTCCAGGGTGAAGGCGTGGAACGCAAGTTCCCCGTGAACTCACCGAAGATCTCTCACATCGAAGTCAAACGCCACGCTCGCGTGCGTCGTGCGAAGCTGTTCTATCTTCGTGAACGAACAGGCAAAGCGACTCGTCTTAAAGAACGCCGCGCGAAGCCATGGGAAGTCCAGGTCAGCGACGCGGGCAAATGAGATCACCGGGTTAGGCGAGCGGTGAGGCGTCAGCCCACCGGTACGTTGCGATGATAATAGTATTCATCACTTTCCGAGTGATGAATGCCACAGGTCGAGATTTGTGGCCTTCGTCACTGGGAGAATGACGTCTACTTTGTCAAGCCACGTGCCGTTGAGCGTCAGCCCTCCGAGCCCTGTTAATGTTCGTTTAGTGATCTCTGTTTCTTAAGCTTCCGACACACGTTGGGCGACAGCCTGGACTTCGAGTTCCTCCGGCTGTCGCCTTTTCGCTGCGCAGTGCCTAAACTCAACTTTCTGAAATTGAGCAAAATTTCGCTCATGCTTCGCTGATTACGACTCGACTTGGAAAAGTCGAGACAACGGTGCCGGAGTCTCAAATGAAGAATCTATTCCGCAAGCTGTTGGGCGATCGAGGTGAACGGGCGGCTGTGAAGTATTTGAAGCAGCAGGGATTTCGCATCATCGCGAGGCAATACAGAAACAGCTACGGCGAAGTCGATATCATTGCTCAGGACGGCAAGACGATGGTCTTCGTAGAAGTGAAGACACGCACATCCACAAATGATGGTCAGCCATTTGAAGCTGTCGATACACGCAAGCAGGAAAAACTTACACGCATCGCTCTGGCATGGCTGAAACAATATGACCGGCTTGAACAGCCCGCTCGATTTGACGTCGTCTCCATCCTATGGCCGGATGATAAAGGCGAACCGCAGATTCAGCACTTTCGGAACGCCTTTGAAGCCACGGGGCGTGGTCAGTTTTTTAGTTAGAGATCAACGTTTATGCTCATCTACAAAATCTGCTCTAAAGCCGTCTGGAAAGAAATCCAATCGCTGACTTCATGGGGTGGATCGCCGCACGATTTGCGTGATGGATTTATGCATTTTTCGACGGCCGATCAACTGCCCGGGACTCTGCAAAAGCACTACGCCGGACAGACGGATCTCATGCTGCTGACGATAGAAGCAGAGTCTCTTGGCGACGCCTTGAAATGGGAGCCCTCGCGCGGGAGTGATTTGTTTCCCCATCTGTATGGAGCACTGCCAATCTCGAAAATCATCTCGGCACGGGAATTGAAGCCTGAGGATTGGGAAATTGCGGCAATATGCACCCATGCACAAGTTGTCGAGCATAATTCGTTTAACGGCGAGCCGTAGGTGTAAGCAAATTACAAATGCACGAGTGCCTTTTCGGCCCCACTGGCCCTGTGCCAGTGAACCGCAGGTTTGGAAACTAAGCAGGAGCGGCACGAACGCGACAGGTCTGTCCCCGCTAGCTTTACGCTAGTGGAACAGAGGTTTGACAACTGTGATGAACGACAACGCACAGCATCTTTTTCATTCCCGCTAATTGAACTTCGCGTCTTATGACGACAGGACGATAAGAAACACAAATTGCGATTCATCGTCCTGTCATCAATCGTCCTGTCAAACATTGATAACTCCGGTGGGACTCATGCGATTCATGGGATTTATGCGTCCTGTCCCCAATCGTCCTGTCAAACGTTGATAAAGAGAACGTTTCAATCAATGATCGGTGCCACCATAAGCACCAGCGTTTACCTCGCGATAACGCGGCTGTGTGACACTCGTCGCGTCGAAATAATCGTCAGACAATTCCTGAGCGGTGAAACGTCCACTCGAAGTACGTCAGGCTTTCCAGCCTGACTTGAAGCAGAACAAGTCAGCCTGGAAAGGCTGACTTACTTTATTTCCGGAACCTTCCTAACTTGCGCACGGATGCTCTACTTCAATCCATAAAATTTCTGCGCAGTGCCACCAAAGATCGCGGTTTGTTCTTCCGTGCTGATCGCGCCGAGAACTTCGTTCAGCGCAGAGAATGCGATTTCGTAGCTGGCGGCGAGTTCGCACACTGGCCAGTCAGAACCGTACATGCAGCGTTCCGGGCCGAAGGCTTCCAGGGCGACGTCCACGTAAGGTTTCAGATCCGCAGGTTTCCAGTTTTTCCAGTCGGCTTCGGTGACCATGCCGCTGAGTTTGCAATAGATGTTCGGGAACTTCGCGGCGGCTTGCAGATCCTTCTTCCAGTCATCGATCTTGTGGTCTTTGATCTTGGGTTTTGACAAATGATCAATCACCATCGGTAATTCCGGCAGCATCTGGCCCAGCGTTACCGCGTGTTTCAAGTGCTGAGTGAAGAACAACAGATCAAACGGGACTTTGTGTTTCTGCAAAACTTTTAGCCCTCGGAGAACATCCGGGCGGACGATGAAGTTGTCGTCCGGTTCGCCGTGAGTAATATGTCGGATGCCGACGAATTTCGGATGCTTGATGAATTCACTCAGTTGCTCTTCACATTTTTCTGATGCCAGGTCCACCCAGCCGACAACGCCTGCGATAAAGTCGTTCTGTTCTGCGAGTTTCAATACCCAACGATTTTCTTCGAGATTGTGCTGCGTCTGAACGAACACGGATTTGTCGATGCCACACATCTTGAGATGTGGCTTGAGATCTTCCGGCAGATAGTCGTGACAAATCGGCTCGTGTTTTGGCTCGTGAAGCCATGCGTAGTCGAATGGCAGGTCTAGTTTCCAGAAATGTTGATGTGAATCAATAATCATCGGGAGGCTCCAGTGGCACGAAGATCGTCAGGAAGACATAATTGTGGCGAGTTTCGGCGAAGTCGTCGAGCGAACAGGATGCACGCAGGTCGCTCGGCTGGGGAAGTCGGGCTAAACGGTTCGAATTGCTCTCATCCATCCAATCACGATAATCGGTTCATGTGGATCAGGTTGTCTTTCGTGAACAGGTGATGCCTGCAGGCTGCGTCATTGTTTCGTCTTTTAACGCCTCACGCTGATTCAGGAGTTATGTTTCCGAGGATTCTCAACAGGTCTTGCACTGCGCTCGGGGTGTTCCCGGATTTCAGCAACTGTTGTGAGTCTGGCGATGAACTCTGATGCGTCAACCTCCCGTCAGACGACTGTCGTCACCGATCCACGGAATTGCCCGTGTACGCCGGAGAGACTCGACATGACCACAACGACTCAGGAATATCGCAACGCTGCCGCAGCGCCTGGGGTGCCACCAAAAATCAGTAGTCGGCCTGACGGATCGGCGCCACGATCGAATTCTGGTGTGCGCGAGTTAACCGCCATGGGGATTCTTACGGCACTGCGACGACGCTGGGTGCCGGCCTTGATGCTTGCGATCCCGGCCGCACTGCTGGCCAGCGCGATTGTGTGGGTTCAGATTCCGGCGAAATATGAATCGTCGGCCGTTCTGAAGATTCAGCAGTTTGAACAGAACATTGCATTCGGAAACGGAAATCGCAGCACTGAATTCCTGACATACGTAGATACGGCAAAAGCTTTCATCAAGAGCCGAGGAGTTCTGAAATCAGCACTTCGCAATCCCAAAGTTGCGGAATGCCGCACGCTTAGCAGCATTCAGCATCCCGTGGAATGGTTGATGAAGGAACTGTCCGTCGATGGACAAGTCAGCCCGGAATTTTTAAAGATCAGTCTGCAGGGCGATATTCCTGAAGACCTGGCGTTGATTGTGAATGCCATCAAAAGCTCGTACCTGAACGAAGTTGTCTACAACGAACGCAATAAACGCATCGAAACTCTTCGCAAGGCAGAGCAGTCACATCGCTATGTTGACAATCGCGTGCGAGCCGCACAGTCAAACATCGAACGACTGGCGAAACATCTGGGCAGCGTCGATCCAAAACTTCTGATCCATGATCAGGGACGCATTCAGTTGAGAATTTCTGACTTGGAAAAGAAGCTGGCCGAATTCAATGATTCCATCCTTGCTGAAGAAGCATTGCAGGCTCAGGGCCTGTCAGGTGGATTACAGTCGCTCGATCCGAATCTTTCGCGAATGCGAGGTAACGCTCCCGGTAAAACGACTCCCAGCACACAATCCCCCTTGGACTTTCGAGGTCGTCTGATTCAGGTTCTGCAGGAAATCGATCAGTTTGAAACAAACACGCGAAATCCAAACCATCCGGACTTACTAGCGAAGCGAAAAGAGGCAGACCAGCTTCGCAGTTTGTTGGGCGTCGGGACGACTCCCAGTGCAGATGGTACTGCATCGTCAGCTCCGTTTTCTCATGTGAAATTTCTGACAACACGTCGGGATGGAATTGCTGCCGAAATTGCCGAACAGGAAAAGCTCTTCGCAGAGAAGAATCTGCAAATGCTGGATCTGGAACGCGAACAACGCGAGATTGACCCGGACGTAAAAATGCGAGAATCTCTCGCTCAGGAAATCCGTGAGCAGGAAGTCGAATTGAATGCTCCGGATCGAATCAGTTCCGTGCAGGACGCTAACGTTCCGGAAGAACGTGAGATTAAGAAAAAGACCCAGCTTTCCACATTGGCCGGTCTCGCAGTTTTCGGCAGCATCGTCTGCGGCTTCACACTGTTTGAATGGTTTTCCTATCGCATCGGGGCAGCCACGGATATCTCCAGCGAAGTTGGTCTGCGACTCATCGGAACGATTCCGTCACCGGATCGCGGCGGCCTGTTGGGGATGGGCATCTTTGCCGGCAAAGTTGATTACGATGAATGGAATCGCGCGGTGACGGAATCGATGGACGTCGTGCGGACATTTCTGATGCGTCATATTGATCCCTCACGTCCGGCGTCGATTTTGATTGCCGGAGCATCCGCCAACGAAGGTAAGACAACTGTCTCGTGTCAGCTTGCTGCGAGTCTTGCTCGCACAGGCAAACGGGTGGCATTGGTCGACTGTGACCTGCGTCGTCCGTCGGCTCACATGATGGTGGGTGGTCAGCAAGGTCCGGGTCTGAGTGAATTAATGCGTGGTGAAGCAACACTGGACAAAGTTGGGCAGCAGACCCAGGCACCAGGCTTGACCTTTATTGGTGCCGGCCAGGTTGATCAGCGAGTTCTTCAATTGCTGTCGATCGACGGCGGACGCGGTTTGATTCAGCAGTTGAAGTCACGGTTTGATTTTGTGATCATTGACACATCGCCACTGTTGTTTGTCGCTGAGCCTTCCATGGTGGCTCAAAATGCTGATATCGTACTGTTGGCGACTCGTAAAGATTACAGCCGCGTACGATATGTTGTCCAAGCTCGAGATTCACTTCGCAGCCTGCAGGTTCCGCTGCTCGGCGCGATCATGGTGGGAGCGGACTCAGATTTCCAGCGACAGACGTACGGCTACCAACAGGAAGTCGTCCGGATGACGAATACATAGGTTATCAATGAATACCTCTTCAGTAACTTTTGATGGAACATTCACGGTTGATGTGGAAGATTACTTTCACGTTTCCGCATTCGCATCTGTGATTAAGCCCGTCGACTGGGATCAGTACGAATGCCGAGTTGAAGACAATACGCGGCAGATTCTGGAAATTGCCGCGAAGCAATCAACACTCGGTACGTTCTTTATTTTAGGCTGGGTCGCTGATCGATATCCGCATCTGGTGAAGGAAATTCGCTCCGCCGGACATGAAATCGGCTGCCACAGTCAATGGCATCAGTTGGTCTATGAATTCGGGCCAGACCGGTTTCGCATCGATTTGATTCAAGCTCGCGACACGTTACAGGATATTACAGGCGAGCCTGTGCATTTGTATCGAGCTCCAAGCTTTTCAATCACCAGGAAGTCGCTGTGGGCTCTGGAGATTCTGCTTGAGGAAGGATTCGACACGGATTCGAGCATCTATCCGGTGCGACATGATCGGTATGGAATACCGGGTACATTGAAAATTCCACATGTCATTCAAACGCCGAGCGGACCGATTCGCGAATTCCCCGGAATGACGGGAACATTCGCGGGCATGACAGTTCCCGTCGGTGGCGGCGGTTATCTGCGATTGCTGCCCTGGCGAATGACTTCTCGACTGCTGAAAAAAATACGAGTGGCGAATCGACCGCTCAATGTGTACCTGCATCCCTGGGAAGTTGACGTAAAGCAGCCACGAATTCCCGCGTCACTGAAATCGCGATTCCGTCATTATCAGAATCTGTCCACGACGGCTCGCAAGCTGACACGAATGCTGAGCGAGTTTCGCTTAACAACAATGAGTGGACTATTGGACGAATACATGGCGACGACAGGTCCGCCAGCCAGTGTCGATTTGGCTGCGCTGGGGAAAACTGATTGACCGGACGGCGGGGGCCCGGCGAGCGGTGCGACGTCAGTCGCCTGATCCGACGACGCCGCTTCGCTCAGTCACGCATTTGCCACACCAAACCCGCCACGCCAAAATCGGAGCCACGCGACGTAATCGGAGGACTAACGTCCTGCCGCTCGCGAACGCGACCACTCACCGGTGGCGATTCCATCGGATGGCCAGCGGTATAGTCGCGAATGGCAGAATGCACAAAGCAGAAAATGCCATGATCATCGGGTAGGCCAGGATCGGCAATGTCTTTGCTTCAACGACGAACACGATCAACGCGATTCCCGCTGCTATCATCAAGAGGATTCGTAGATTTTTGCTCTTCAGCAGACCACGCTGAACTGCTTTGAACAACGCAAACGGTGTCACGATCAGAACAGCAAGGGATACAATCCAGATGCTGGCGTAAAACAGAATCTGCTGCGTACTTTCTGAACACTGAGCCTTGACCAGCACCATCGCTGCTGGGTAGACAAAGAATCCGGCAGCGATAGCAAGCGTTAGGCGCGTTCCACGCCCGGAAAGTCCGACCGTAGAGAGATTCGCCATCGTGATCCAGGAACCGAGTAGAATCAGCGGCAGATACCACGCGCCGATCGGCCCCGGAAAAACGGCATCCGGAAGCCGATGCATGATGTCTGCAAAGAAAAGCCACGCAACAAACGTGGTTGCCCAGATTGTCCACGTGATCAGCAGACTTCTGACGGTCATGCGAAGAAACGTTTTCGCAAAATCTGAATTCGTGAATGGACGCGTCGAAAAAAAATGTCCCATTTCTTCGGCATTCTTCTGGTCAAACAAATCACTGATCGTAGGTGAATGGTATCGATTCGAACTTCCCGTTGACGCAATGCCGATCAGCAATCCAACGAATCCCGCCACGAATGGGATCATCGCTCCCCCGGCCAGGTTAGCCTCATGAAAATCCTTGACTGCATTCCCGACATACTCCCCAACGATGATCTGAATGCAACCCACGCTCGCAACAACGGCATAACCCAGAATCACAATCAGTGGCATCGCCCAACCTTTCAATCGCCATTCATACCAAAAGTGAGCTTCCTTTGGTGACTGAAACGGCCGCACACTGATCGGCGATTTTGCTCCGAACGATTCCCATGTTCGCACGATCCATTTCCAGCCGCCCAGTGACGGCATGGGTTCGCCGCACCGGTCGCGTTCGATGGCCGCGACGGTTACAAAATATGCGATCGCTGTGACGCCCGTCAGCGTTGTGATTTCCAGAGGTGTCACGTCGGTCCAGTAGTGCGTCGGCGGCTTGAACCAGCCACCGTATCGCGAATGCAACCATGCAAATAAAATAAACGACGGAGAAAAGGCAAGCGTGAAACTCGTCGTCGTCTTATGCGAAACGGACGTCAACACCTGCAGTGAAGCCCATGCCGCGATAGAAAATAACGACGGACCCAAAATTGGCCAGCTAATCTGATACATCGAACGATACATCCAACCAGCCACTGCCAACTCAATCGCCAGCAGGATGCCCGCTGGGAACATGTGCCATGCCACCAGCGACGCTGTTGAAATCGGCTTCGTATAGAGCCTTGACATTGGCCCCTGTCCGGCCATGTTTCCGCCTCCGAATGAAACTATAATCAGAGGCAGAAATACGATATGCATTAACACAATTTCGGTGGCATTTGGATCGACTTCGAATGGCCCAAGCGCTGAGTAAATAAACATCGGCAACAGATTGCCGGCCATGAACAACCCGAGAATCCACCAACGACCGTGCGAGAAAGTTTCCCACATCAGAGCTCGAGGTATTGAACGCATGATGTTGACTCCTGCTGGATTTGAATGAATGCGACAGTAAGCCGATGGCGCTAGCCACGGGCCCGGTACTTGTTGATGAATTCCCGAATAAGGCCCGCAGCTAGCGCTGTCGGCTTAAAGCGGTCATCACGACTGAATCCGCGATACGAAAATCTCGTCCAGCGACAACGCCGAATCATCTACGACCGTCGCGCCGATCGCTTCTGCAGCGCGTCGAAGTTGTGCTGGTTCACCGCTGCAAACGTAGGTCCATTCCGCTCCGCCACCTTCACACGTCAGCGTCCCCACAAGTGCCGGAGCCTGCGACATCGTTTGCTGAAAACGCAACGTCATCCTGCGGTGCGTTTCTTTGATCTCATCCATCGACGCTGTCAGTATGATTCGTCCCTGATGAATAATGGCGACTCGATCTGCCACGCGTTCCACTTCATCCAGCAGATGCGACGAAAAGAAAACCGTGCGGCCTTCATCGGCGATTGTCCGAATAATCGCCCCCAGAATATCGCGACGTACCACCGGGTCCAGGCCAGACGACGGCTCATCCAGCACCAACAAATCCGGACGATGCGCCAATGCCACAAGCAACCCAGCACGGGCTCGCTGGCCACGAGAGAGACTCTTTACCTTCGCCTTTGGGTCGAGATCAAACGCCTCCCGCAATTCCTCAGCGTATTTTGGATCCCAGTTCGGATAGAACGCCTGCGTGTAACGCATGAGTTCATGAATTCGCATCCAGTTCGGTAAGTCGCGATCTTCGGATAGATAGCCGATGCGACCGAGCACTTCGACGGGAAAATCGACTGGATCAAGCCCGAACACTCTCACGGAACCGGATTGAGCTTGGAGCATCCCCAGCAAGTGCCGAATCAGTGTCGTCTTGCCAGCCCCGTTGCCGCCGATCAGTCCAAAAACGCCACCGCGAGGAACGACCAGTGACAGATCGTTTAGGGCAACTTTGCTATCAAACTGTCTCGTCAAACGCAGCACCTCGACAAGGGGAGGTGTCGCCGAAGGGAATGGATCAGACATCGGTAGATTCCTTTGATCGAGAGGTAGACAGAACGGTATTTCGCTGATTCACGAGCTTGATCACATCATCCAGACTAACATCCATCTGCAGAGCTTCGGCCAGGAGTTGGTCAATCCGCTCCGACAGGATTTTTATTCGTTCGCGACGAGCCAAAGGCGAACCCTGATCGGAGACAAACGTCCCGGCCGTTCGTCGCTTCTCGACAATTCCTGCCAGTTCCAGTTCGCGATACGCGCGTGCGATTGTATTGGGATTGACGACCAATTTTTCCGCCAGCACACGAATCGGAGGCAACTCTTCACCCGCCGCCAGCCGACCGGCCGCAACCAGATACTTGATCTGATTGACGACCTGCAGGTAGATCGGCACTTTGTCATGAGTCGTGATATTGATCTGCATATGCGAAACTCCTCTGGCAATTGTTGTATTAACACAATGATACAATTTAGCGGGAGCCGGTCAAGAGGGAATTAATGAATTGGCGCAGAGACGCCGCCAGTTCCCATCGACCATGTTGAAAGGATGCAGATCTGAGACAGATCTGCTTACGTAGTCCGACCTGTCTCAGGTCGGATTCCTTCGGCGTGGCTACATATTTGGCAGACTTGTTTCTACCGCTCGCCTGATTGAAATTTTCCCGCTCAGCGAGGAGTCTTGTTCCGCGCTCGTCCTGTACAATCTCACAGATGCTGCATGAGCTATAGTTCCTTGACGTGAAGCGTTGCGCGGGTCAAACTTCGGCATGTGGACGAGACGGCAAGCGTATCGTGCGATTGTTGTTTCGTCTGAAAATTGTTTGATGTTCTGTTGGATTACAAGGCTGAATCAATGAGTGGACCGATTGTTCGAACCGGAACGACACCCGAATTCTGGAAGAACTGGGATCGGGCGTTCGGGGATAAAAAGGCGGCGGCTGGTGTAAAAAAAGCGACAAAGGCTCCTGAAAAAAAAGAAGCCGCAGTCGCTTCAAAGAAGGCTGCTTCCAAAGCTGCTCCGAAAAAAGCCTCTAAGAAGGCAGCAAAGAAGACGAAGTGATCATTGCTTCTGCAGCGGTAACTGAATCCAACGGACAACAGCAGGAGCCGATCGGCTTCTGCCTGTTGTCGATGGTTGTGGTTGCTGGATTGTTCTTAGCCGTTTCATTACTGAGCAGTCCGATCCCCGGGGTGAATGAGCCGCATTATTTGTGCAAGGCTCGAGCGTTTTCTGACCCTGGGTGGTGTGATGGCGACTTTTTCCTGACGTCCACCAACGCGCACTACTGCTTCTTCTGGCTTGTTGGGCCTCTGACGCAACACTTTTCGTTCGACACCGTAGCGTTGTTCGGGCGTGCCACTTCGGCATTGATGCTGGCTGTTGGTTGGACTGTGCTCGGCCGTGCGATTGGTTTATCGGCAGCATCCAGAATCATGGCGGCCGGCGCGTTCGCGTTCCTGAGTCAGCTCGGTAGTTTTTCGGGCGAATGGCTGCTTGGCGGATTCGAATCAAAAGTTGCTGCCTGGGGACTTGGACTCTGCGCAGCTGGATTCTGGATTTTTGGCACGCAGAAAACGTGTCCCGGCTGGATGGCAATTGCAGGAGTCTGCTGCGGAGCTGGTGCGATGTTGCACCCAGTTGTCGGAGGCTGGATTGCGGTCTGCATCTGCATGGCGTGGCTGATGAATTTTGTCACGGCGTACCTGACGAGTCGATCGCAGAATGTTGTGAAGTCCATCGTCGGGATCGTGACGTTTTCGATTGCGACAATCATCGTTGCTCTGCCAGGCCTGGTGCCGGCCTTGCGATTGGTGCTGGATAATTCGCTGAATCAAAAAGATCGTGAACTGGCATTGTTTATTCAGGTGTTCTGGCGACTGAAACACCATCTGGATCCGACGGAATTAATGTCCTCGCAGTGGATGTACGCCGCTGCATTGCTGACTACGACGGTGATTGTGGCTTCTGTATTGCGCAGTCGGTGGAACAGTGAGTTCCCGAGCCACAAACTAGATTCGCCAGCGGCGAGCAATGATGCCGCGAGCTATGACACGGCGATCTCGTTATCACAATCAAACGCGGCCATTGCTCTTTTGCTGAAGTTCTTTCTGGCATCGGTGGTCATCGCGTTTGCAGGCGTTCTGGTCGGGTGGCACTTCGTGGCCGCGAACGATATGAACGATTGGCAGTGGCGTGCAGCACTGTTGAAGTTCTATCCGTTTCGAACCTTCGATGCGTTACTTCCGATCGTCGCGGGACTGCTGACAGCACGGCTTCTTCAATGCAGATTCGCCATTTCAGCGAACCACAGGTTGCCCACAAAAGCCTTCGCGATGGCGATTTTTTGCGGGCTGCCGTTAGTGCCAGCAACGTTGTATCGATCCGAAACTCCGCCGGGCTACACGGCTGATCAGTATGCAGATTGGCAACAGGCCTGCCAATGGATTCGAACGGAAACCCCCAAGGACGCACTCATCCTGACGCCACGCGAATCCTGCGCGTTCAAGTGGCTGGCCGAACGGGCCGAGTTTGTCTGTTACAAAGACTGCCCTCAGGATGCAGCCGGGATTCTTGAATGGAATCGACGACTCTGGTGGCTGCATCACTGGACGTTAAGCAGTTCCATGGATGGCGTCTACGACAGTGCAGATTTACAAAAACTTCGTTCAGAGACCGGCTGCGATTTCATCGTGACACGTATTCTGGGTCCGTTCGAAGCTCAGCCTGTGTGGAAAGGCGAGCACTGGCAGGTTATTTCGGTTCCATAGTGGTTCATCCGCATTGTGTTTACCAGTAGCGAAAGTCGTCAAGACTTTCGGCGATTCAACGCCAATCCGAAAGTCTTGACGACTTTCGCTACTCGTAAATTCGACGAAGACACGCCACTCACTACGGGCTGTCATCGAAAATCGTCACGGCTTCGGAAACGATCAATGGTTTCGGCATTTGATCGTATGACAATGAAGCAAGAACTCGGGCATTGCGGGCTTGCTGTTCGCCCTGAAGTTTAAGTTCAAAGGTCATTTTGTCGCCGGGTTGAATGGCTTCCACAGTGGCATACCGAACAGTGTTGCCCACGAGTCGAGCTTTGACCTCGCGAGTGCCTGCTGCTTTGACGGAGATTTCCGCTGGCACCTCAATCACCATGTCAACGTTCTTCGCAACTGCTGTACCTCGGTTTTCAATCGTAATCGTAAAACCAAATGACTCACCAATCGCCACTGGCTTATCCTGTCGGCTGATATTTGCCGTCATGTTTTCGAAATCTTCAACCGTAACGGCCGCTCTGGCCTGCGAACGGAACCCCGCGCTTTCCGTGACTTCTACGAGAGCTTCCTGGGGCCCTGCAGAGATTGCTTCCAGTTCGATTTCAAGGGTGATCTGCTTTTCCGGTGCCAAGCGATCAATATCCCAACGCACACGGCCGTTCTGCGGATTGTAGGTTCCACCATTGTCTGCAGAAACGAAACGCATGCCTTCCGGAACTTGTTCGACCACGATGGCATTGGTTGCTTCAAACGCTGTTTCATTGGAAATAATATTTTGAAACGTTCCGCTACGACCAACAAATCGACGATCAGGCCCAAGGCGTTGAATGGTCAACTGCGAGCCGATGATGTTGATGTCAGTCGAAGCTTTGTCGGCAGACACTCCAGATGCCGTCACTTCAGATACCGTGTGATAGCTGCCGGGTTCTGCGGCGATGACGGTCAGGTCGATCACCTCGCGGCCTCCAGAAGGCAGGTTCTCAATTTCATATTCCAGGTCGCCACCTTCAGAATGCTTCAGTCCAGGCGGCAACACGCTTCTCAGAATAACATTGCTGGCATCACCCGATCCGTTGTTGCGGATGACGTAACGCAATTCGACTTCATCTCCAACTTTGACAGCCGCTGGCCCGGTCATTTCCAGCGTCAACTTTGGTGCGGTGATGACTGTGGCTGATTTCACTTGCGCTTTGAAACGAACAGTGGCCATGCCGTCGAGCGTGCCTTCGCCAGTCGGTGTGATTCGAACAACGATCTCCTGTTTTTGGCGAGGAGCAAGTTCGCGAATGGTCCAGCTCAGCTTTCCGCTGACGCGATCAAAGTCCGCAGTTGGCTTCGAGTTTTCCAGCCGAGCGCCGTTGCCCAATTCGTCATCAATGATCACATCGTACGCGGCAGAATCGCCGTCATTGGTCACGACGATTGTATATTCATGAGCCACACCAACTGTCGCTGTGTCGGGCGCGCGTTTCTGGATGCTTAGCTGAGGTCGCATGACTTCAGAGACAGTGCGTTCGCTCGAATTGTCCGAACCCGTGCGGCTGCGACCAGGAGTCGAGCGTGCAGGGCGATCATTGACGGCTGGAAGATCGTAGGGGTCTGCCAGTCCATTATTGCGATCTGAGTTCGAGCCAAACGGAGCGTCTTCATCGATCGACGGTACGGATTTTCGGTCCGGGAAAGTCGGTTCCGGAAATTCGTCGTTTGGAACTTCCCTGGGCGTTGGTCGCGGTGATGTTGGAGGAAAATTTGTTTCGGGGAATTCATCCAGAGCAGGCTGTTCGTTGGGGCGAGAACGTGGTCGTCCGCCGGAATTTCCTGCGGGAGGAGTCGGCACAGGTTGATCGGCGTCGAAGAAATCGGCTTTCTCGTCATCAATGGGCGGTGCGAGGCGTGTGCCAGGCTTTGGTCTGGCTGGAGTCTGCGGATCAGGAGTAAATTCGAATTCTTTGGTTTCATCGGTATCAAACCCCGGCAATTCCATAAGCGGAGTGTCTTCCGCTGGAACGTTGCGAGGAGTGGATGGTTTGCTTGTGTCTGGAGCATCCGTATCAAGGCCACCGAATACCGGAAGCTCGTCCGGGATGAAAGGTTCCAGGGGTTCGTCAGCCTGATTCGTTGTGTTTGGCGAACGTGCGGCTGTTCCGACTCTCCTTGTTGCTCGCGCGTCGCCATGTACCTGCGCGGTTGTTGGCTGGATACTGTTCATTAAACCTGGAGATGTAGCGGCATTAGAGTTGAGTGCTTGTGAATGGCCTGGCAATGCGTCCAAATGTGGCGTGGCAACGGGTGCAGCAGTGACCGCAGTCACGCTCGCAGCAGCGGGCTGTCCGTTCAATGCCGTTTGTTCCGTCGCAGCGGATCGGGCAGTTGCCGTCGGAGATGCTGTCGCTGGCGTTGCATTGCCATTGAAAAACTGAGTTGTCGATTTGCCCGTTGGTGTGCCTGTTGGTTTGCCTGGTCGAACGACAGTTGGAGCGACGTTAGCTTGTGATGCTTTGTCGGTCGCTGGTTCAGGGGAGTAGCTTACTGTTTTAATTGGTTCGGCGACCGGCTCGAAATATTCCGCTACAGAGAAAACGTTTTCTGATCTCTGACTTTGGTCAGCATCAACTGAACGATCGAAGAGATTGGCATCATCGGTCAGGCTGTCTTTCAGCACGGTTCGATCGACAATTGCTGCTTCGGCGACTATTTCAATCTCCTCTGCAGGCGGTGCCAAAGGGCCCGGATCGTTTGGCACATTGGGCTCATTGAGCGCGAATTGGGCATCGTCCATCCCGGAATCGCCAGCCAGCATGCGATCCAGATCGGTCGTCGCATCCGGAATCACATCGGATTCCGTCGGCGATCCGGAGGCCGCAGCCTGCGCATGGCGATTGATTTGCGATTGCGACGGCAGTCGATTCTGGACCTCGAGAACCACGAGGGTTCCGATGCCAATAATGCCAGCCGCTGTCAGTAATTTCCACATAGAACTTTGCATGGGAATCCCTTCCCGCGCCAGGAAAATCCGTCGTCAACTCCGCCTCCCGCGGAGAGATCAATAGGCGCTTCGGCGGAACAAGTAGCAGATTCGGCCGAACGCTGGAAGACGATTTTTGAAATTCTATGCTGGAAATTGGCTCAACCGCCCAGATTCACAGCGGCTTCTACGAACGAATCAGCAACGCCTGATAAGCGCCGTCCGCTGGAAGCCCCGGTCGATGCTGATTTTCCCGCTCCAGATGGAAATCTTTGCGTGCCTGCAACACGGCGTCAACCACGCCTCGGTTTTCTTCAGGTTCCATGCTGCATGTCGAATAAACCACGCGGCCCCCGGGCCGCACCAGTTCACACGCCTGAAGCAGCAATCTGGTTTGCAGCACGACGAGTTCATTCAGGCCGTTCATGTCAAATCGCCAACGTGCCTCGGGACGACGATTGAGTACGCCGGTGTTCGAACACGGCACATCGACGAGCACAGCGTCGAATGGTCCGGCGGGCAAATCCCGGCCGTCCTTCGGAATCACCATCGGCTGAATCGAAGTGAGTTGCAGTCGCGAGGCGTTGTCACGAATGCGCTGCAGGCGACCGTTGGCAACGTCGCAGGCCACGATGGTAGCTTTGTCGTTGCTGAGTTCCGCAAGATGCGTGGTCTTTCCACCCGGTGCGGCGCAAAGATCAAGAATGGTCTCACCAGCCTGCGGCGCAAGCAGCAGCGACGCGGACATCGCGGCTTCGTCCTGAACGCTCCATAAACCTTCTGCATATCCGGGTAATGTTTCAAGTCGCGGCGATTGTTCTAAATGTATGCTGCCGTCGATTCGTCCGGCTGAAGCCTTGCAGCCGGCGTCGAGCAATGATTGCAACACTGCGTCGCGATTCGCCCGCATGGAATTGATCCGCAGCGTTATTTCTGGCGGATCGATTGAGTGAAAACAGGCCGCGACCAATTCCGTCTCCGTCAGTCGCGACGTCCAGCGTTCCGCCAGAGCCTGAGGCAGAGAAAACGCGTCTGCGAAATAATCCGTTCGTTCAAATCGTGGGTCGGGCAGAATCGCTTCGTTAAGACTTCGCCACTGTCCGGCTGAAGTCGGAAGTGTGAACGGTGATGGCTCTGTCGCCGGTTCGTCGCTCAACAGGCGTCCGATTCCACGCAACACGCCGTTGACGAAACCCGTCCAGCGCGGACGATCGATCAAGCGGCAAAGCCCAACGGTGGAATCCACAGCAGCGTGATCCGGAGTTCTTGAAAACAGCAACTGATACGCGCCAATCCGCAGGACTCTCCACAGATCCGGTTCGACTTTGTGACGTGGCCGCGTGATGCGTGATTGAATGACAACGTCCAGCGTTCGCCC
>Ga0209390_10000925_pt1 | contig 58052 bp, 43 predicted proteins | sample BON01_FD_187212 | JGI IMG/M metagenome (GOLD analysis project Ga0209390, IMG submission 187212) | Freshwater microbial communities from Lake Bonney liftoff mats and glacier meltwater in Antarctica - BON-01 (SPAdes) (version 2) | ecosystem: Environmental > Aquatic > Freshwater > Ice > Glacier...
ATTTTGTTTTTGAAAGGTCTCATGAAATCTCGCAACCCAGCTAATTATTTTTGTATTAGACTCTTGTTTCATTTGCGATTTCAATGAATTACAAATTAGGGTTATAGGAAATTCTTTAGGTACGTCGAGTTATTTGGAAAAGTAAGCTTCTCAGTCCATACCCACAAATAAAAATACAAGAGTGGGGTTTTTTCACCACAGAGAAGAAATTTACGGTAAAGCATTTTTTTTAAACTGAAGAAAAAAAGGAAAGCATTTTTTGCCACAGGGCCACAAAGCTCAAGTAGTTTTTTTTCGCTGATTTTACATCTGTAGTGAAGAAAGATTTTTAGCCCTTACCGGTCAAAATCGCAAATAATAACGCGTACTGTAAGGACGTCAAGGGAAAATAAATTTAAAATGATGAAAATCGAATAGTTTTTTTTTTGACAAAGCACAAGAGGTGCAACATCCTCGTAGAAAAAGACATAAGAAAAAATACCCCGTGTTTTGGCCGAATGAATGTCAATCAAGAAAATAAGGATTCGCCAAAATGAATGGAGGGTAATTATTTTGAACCACATAGCGAACCTAGAAAACATAGACATATAGCTTTTCCATTGTGAAAATAAATTATAGGTACCGAATAATGGATACCTGTAGAAGGTGGGAATGTCGAATTCCGATGGTCGTTTAAAAACAATTCTTTTGAGTCCTTTTGCGAAACCTTCGATACATTAGCTGTAATAAAACCATCCAGACTACGAAAAAACTCTTTAATCTCAATCCTGTTTACAAACTATGGAACCTTACGCAATCATCGATGAATCTTCTTTTCCAATTATAAGAATTGGATTTACCGGAAGTAAAAGCACCGATCAAAACTTCCAATCCTATTTGGATCAAACGAAGGCTTGCTATCGAAGCGAAAAGCCGCTGGCGATCATATTTGATGCATCCAATGCAAGTATTCCCAAACTTTCCCATCAAAAAATGCAGGCAGATTGGCTAAAGGAAAATGAAACTTTGATGCAAACCTTTTGTGTCGGAACTGCCTATGTCATTCCAAACATAGCCATTCGTGGGATTCTAAAAATTATCTTTTCTTTCCAAAAGCAACCTGTTCCTTACAAAGTCTTTGAAGCCGAACCCGAAGCAATTAGCTGGATAAATGGACTTGAGTTGAAATGAGTAGATTTAAGACATTTGTTTGATCATTTAATTGGCTCTACCCATTAGTTAGCGGGGATATAGATCTAAACAACTATGGAAAACCAGAATTGCGATTCTAAAGTTATCAAAGGTTTGGTAGGCATTTCCTATTATTGTAAGAAAAGTGGATATAATTAGCTTTTGTGGAAATGTGATCAAATCCCACCTAGTAAATTATAATGAAGTACCCACAACAAACTTTTCTAAATTTTTGTATTCAGTTCAAGGAGCAAATCTAGCTGTTTAAATAGTACATATTGCTAATTATTACAATATTTTGATAATGATTCAAAATAAATTATGGAAGACTTTAGTATATAGATCGTTTCCTAGAATGAACACATAAAGATTAAAAAATATGGAATATTGGTTTCATTTAATGACATTAAATATGAAAAGCATTTAACCAATCATGAGCTGATTGTTTTATCCCTACCAGTCCATCGTATTATTTTTTCATATAATATTTTTTGACTAAAAGGTTTTGAGATATAATCGTTCATTCCGATTGCAATATATTTCTCAGCTTCCCCGACCAATGCGTTGGCTGTTACTGCAATTATAGGAATCTCTGATGTAGGCAAAGACATGTTATTACGAATATGCTTTGTTGCCTCACACCCATCCATTTCAGGCATCTGTATATCCATAAGTATAATATCATAATTAGCGATAGATAGTTTTTCGATTGCAATTCTTCCATTATCAGCGATATCCACTTTACAATTCCATTTCATTAATATTTTTCTTGCAAGTAGTTGATTCACAAGATTATCTTCAACCAATAGAATTTTTAAACCTTTTACTTCTGAATATGAAACGTTATTCTCTTCTGTTTTTGCAGAAATACTTTCTGAATCACCTTTCCTAAAACCTAATTTGAAAAAGAAACAACTTCCTTGATTAGGGGTACTGCTAACTGAAATAGATCCACCCTGTAATTCAACCAGTTGTTTTGTTATAGCCAAACCGAGTCCCGTCCCACCGTACTTACGAGTAGTCTCACTACTCCCTTGAACAAAGCTCTCAAAAATACTGAATAGTTTTTCATTTGGAATTCCGATCCCTGTATCTGTGACTTTAAAAGTAAGGCTGTAAATATTGTCTTGCTGATTTTCCAATTGAATTTCAATATTTATATTACCAATCTCAGTAAATTTTAAAGAATTGCTTGCGAGGTTAAGCAGTATTTGTCTGAGACGTACCGAATCGCCAATAATTATCTGAGGAATATCGTTTGAAATGTTATAAGTCAGTGTTATATTTTCCTTATCATTAGTAAAATGTAAAGTTTGCATAACACCCTTTAAAATTTCATCGAGATTAAATGGTAAAATTTCAAACAAAACTTGACCCACTTCTAATTTTGAAAAATCAAGAATATTATTGATAATAGAAAGCAGATTATCCGCTGATAATTTAATTACATTTACGCACTCCTTTTGGTCTAGACTAAGATTATTTTCTTGCAAAATTTCTGACATTCCAATTATGGCATTCATAGGAGTGCGAATTTCATGACTCATATTAGCTAAAAATAGTTCTTTGACTTTAACCGATTCCTCCGCAAGCTCTTTTGCTTGTATAAGATCCGTTTCAATTTTTTTGTTTTCTGTAGTATCATGGGTTATCCCCAATAAAGAAATGATTTTTCCATCAGCATTCTTCATTGGCACTGCATGAATTTGCATCCAACGGTGCGTACCTTTTAAACCGATAATTTCAAATTCAAGTTTTCCAGATTTCCCATTAAAAACATCTCTAGTTAATTTCTCAAATGCTTTTTTGTACTGTGGTGTAATAATATTTACAAAACTCCAGCCCTGAACTTGCTCCAAGTTATCGGACTCTATCATAAGAAGTCCTGCAGGATTCATTTCATATATTTCACATTTTGGACCAATTATTTTTATACATTCTGGCTCTGTCTCATAAATGGCGCGTAAGCGGTTTTCACTTTCTGCCAATTTCTCTTCTGCTTTTTTGCGTTCGGTAATGTCCCGAATAGTGGATATTACTTTACCATTAGTCATTAACTTTGCACTTATATCAACTGCAATAATCGCATTGTCTTTTCTCCTTATGAAAGATTCTAAATAAACCGGATCACCCTTTTTTATTTCTTCTAATTTAAATGGCACATTTTTCAGCTCCTCAGTCAGAAGAATATCATGGCCATTCATTGTTTTTAATTCCTCTATTGAATATCCTGTAATTATAGCTGCTTTATCGTTTGCCTCCAGATAGTTTCCTTCTAGATCAATTAAGAAAATACCATCGGCGGCCTGTCGCACAAGAGTTCTAAATTTCTCTTCACTTTCTTTAATAGCTTCTTCTATTTTTTTTCTGGCGAGGATCTCTTTTTTCAGTATTTCTTTTTGACTTTCGTTTTGTTCAAAAAGCCGATTGTTATCAATTGAATATACAAGATGATTGGCTATTAAATAAAAATGTTCAAGTTCCAATGAGGTAAATATTCTTATTTCTTCTGTAGCATATAGTTTAATTATTCCCAAGACCTGATCGCCTATCCTCAATGGAGCACCTACACAGGATTTAAACATAAATTTTTGTAAGCCTAATTCTATGGCTTTAATTATTGCGGGATCTTTTTTTGTATCTTCAATTACTTGACATGATTTGCTATTAAGAACTTTGCTTAAGAAAGGTGTACTTACATCTCTCATGTGCATAATTTCATCTTGATTGATACCTACACTGGAAAGAAGTTCTAGTTTTTCATCTTTTAAAATGTAAATACTACACGCATCGACTTCAAAAGCTTCCTGTACTACTTTTAAAAATTTTACAGCCTGATTAGAAGAAGTAAATTCGTCTATCTTAAATTCGCGTAATGAAGCCATAATGATGAATCTTTTTACCGATTTTTCAAGTTCTTTTGTTTTTTCGTCAATTATATTTTTTAAATACTCATCGCTAATCCCCTTTTCTGTTTGTAGCTTTTCCAGTTTACCTTTGTATGTTAGGATAGAAAATATATCTTCATTTCCAGCTTTTACAGCTGCCAAGTCAAGATTGTCTTCTTTATCAAAATAGCGAAGATATAAATATAATACAGATGCAAAATATACAGCCATAAAAGATTTGGCAATAAGTTGGCCTATAATTTTATTTCCTATATCGGGACTTCCCCAAAAACTAAGCACCATAAACAAAACTGCATCCAAATTCAATACAAATAAAATGACAATAAGTAAGCGAACATATAAACCAATCCATTTTATCTTCGAAAGAAAAAATTCATATACAATTACAATAATAAGAGCGTCTACTAGCAAAATAACAGTCCCATTTAAAAAAAGCCGATAATTTAAATTAAATAAATCCGGCAATATATTAATAGAATTATTTGTATTTATGCTATGTTCAGTTTGAATTTGAGTAAACCATAATAAAATAGCGAATGATATATTGGATAATATAATGCCAAAAATAAACCGCTGTGCTATCTGAGTTCCTTCCTTTATATATATAAATAATATGATGAATACTGTAGCACTAAAAAGTATGATAGCTCCTGGGGATATAGTATATTCGCCAAATATTTTTATTTGAAATGAAGTAGCAATAAGTGTTTCAAAAAACTGATTACTGCCTATCAGTATATATAATGGAGCAAATCCAAACCAAGACTTTACTCGATATAAAAAAAACACTAAGAAGGTTATAAAAAATATTTCAAAAATAATAGCTGCAATAAGAATCATAATTTATATCTTAATTTCTCTGATTTTTTAAATAATTCCAATTCTTCTCTCATCTTTATAATCTTAGATCGTTACTTGCAAACAGATCGATCATCTCCTCTAATTCCTTCATCAAATTTTCCTGGAACAATATTTTTAACGGAAGTATCTCAAACCATACCTTTCACCATTAATATAATACCAATAATACTATATTTTTTACCGATCATCAAATTATATTTGAATTTTTTATTCCAAATCACTGACAATTCATAAATATAATCGGAGTGCTGACCTTGCTAATATAGCAACTCTCTAAAAAAAAATCCTCTTTGCTTTTAGATAATTAATTTTACGAATTGTTCAATTATTTATCTGTGTCAATCCAACATAGCTCAATCTTTGAATTAAAGTGAATTTATTTGAGACTGTATTATAACCCGCTTGCCTGGAAAGACTCCTACCGGTAATCATGCTCTTGACTCAGAATTCTTCCAAAGTAATCTTTTCGCAATAAAAATTCGTTCAAATTGATGTTTTTAAAACTGACCAAATAAGAATACATGAACGCTGCCTACCGTGCTCCCGCAAAAGATAACATTTGTGTGCTTTCCAGTAATCATACTACATTCCCTTAGAGGTCATTGATGAGTTCAATACGGTATTTTAGGTCATATACATCTAATAATCAATTAATTATTTGAAGATATTAGGTTCAATAATTGATTTTTTCCGTATTACAAATCGGATCACTGAGCCAGTTTCATTGTGCTAAAGTCCCTCCTGAGATTCTATCTCCTTTTCAAGCAATTCCTCAAAATCGTTTTTTGGGAAGCCGTACATTGTTTAAGCAATAGAGAACAATACTTCAAAATCTCGTAGCCCGCACACCATTTCTATTTTTGGTTCTAATCCAAATTTAATGGAATGTCTAAATTTTAGCCAAAAGATGCTCACGGAAAATATTTTTGAAATTTCTCTAATCAGAGCAAGAAAGGATAGTCGAATAGATTGATGCAGACTTTTCTACTACGGAAATATTGATTCAAATTAGCTGTTTTTTTGAATCAGATAGAAAGTGAACATTCCGGTGAATTATGTAAGTTTTAAGACCATGCTTCCTTGCGTAAATGGAGGAATATGGATACCATGCAATACGAGACTTTCAAGGTGTCAGATTCCCGAATCGCTACTTCTAGTGGTCATGTGAAGACTGTTCGGCCCAACTTAGCATTGTTGAACGGCATAATTGCTTGTTTTAGCATGCACTAATAGACCTATTAAGAGCCATTAAAAACGAAACCAAAACTGCCCAGCTCAAGCGTTGTGGATTCAATATCGTGAACTGGATTATACATTTGAATACTGAACGGATCATCAACGGACGGAATTATTCTCAGGTGACTTTAGAGCATTTGAATATTGATGACAAGTCGTTTAAGAAAGGACATTATCACATCACAGTACTCATCCATCCCAGCTCAGGATATATACTGGATGTAGAAAAAAATCAAACAAAGGAATTCTATAAAAATCTGTTTAATAAGTCATTGACCACTGAGCAGCTTTGGAAAGTTGGAACCATCAGCATAAGTCTGATATGATGCGAATAGTACGGTAAGAGCAATAAGCCTTATATGTTTTTATGGCATTTTCATAATTTTGAGTTTTGTTACTTAGCCTATTAAAAAGGATCGCTGAGCGCACTAACACGAATGAGTTTCTTATTTACAAATTCCTGAATCCCCAACTCTGATAGTTCACGACCGAAGCCTGAACGCTTTGTTCCACCGAATGGAAGATCTGCTTGTGTCCAGGTAGGATGATTAATAAATATCATTCCCGCATCAATCTGATCGGCTACTCTTTTTCCACGCTCAATATCCTGTGTAAATACAGAACCTCCCAATCCAAACTCAGAATCATTGGCTAGATCTATTGCACCTTGTTCGTCTTTGACTACATAGAAAGATGCTACGGGGCCAAATAACTCTTCATAATAGGCAGCCATATTAGGCTTTAGGTCGGTAAGTATTGTTGGTTCCATGAAAGCACCTTCACGATCGGCACGCTTGCCACCCAATAGAAGCGTTGCACCTTCATCAACCGAACGTTTCACCTGATCGACTAAATTAACCGCTGCTTCTTCGCTACTTAAAGGGCCTAATTCTGTGGTAGGATCCATCGGATCACCTACTTTCATTTTTGATAACTTATCCTTGAACTTTTGAATAAATTCATCTGCTATTGCTTCTACAGCAATAAAGCGCTTGGAAGCTATACAAGACTGACCGTTGTTATTCATCCTTCCCACAACTGCCCAATTAACCGCTTTTTCAATATCGGCATCTTCAAGGATAATGAACGCATCATTACCTCCTAGCTCTAGTACAACCTTTTTTAAATATTTTCCAGCTTCTGTGGCTATACTTGCACCAGCTTTCTCTCCTCCTGTCAGGGAAACACCTTTTACTCTTTTATCAGAAATTAAGCCGGATGCATTTTTGCCTGTGATGTATAAATTGATGTACAGTCCTTCAGGAGCTTTTGCCTCTTCAAATAGTTTTTCAATAGCAGCAGCGCATTGAGGAACTATGGAGGCATGCTTAAGCAAAATAGTATTGCCCACCATGATATTGGGAGCTGCAAAGCGAACTACTTGATAAAAAGGGAAATTCCAAGGCATCACACCTAACAATACACCAATGGGACAATTTCGAATAATTGCTTCTCCATTTTTTGGGTCGAGCACAGTATCAGCAAGAAACGCTTCTCCGTTATCGGCATAGTAATCTATAATATCCGCACTTAAGTCAATTTCGGCTTCTGCATGTGAAAGGAGTTTACCCATTTCTAAGGTAATAGTTTTAGCAAGTTCAGATTTTTTGAGTCGCATGAGTTTAGCTACTTTATACAGCAAATCGGCCCTCTGTTGGTAGCTCGTTTCTTTCCAGTTAGTAAAAGCAAGTTGGGCTTTAGCCACTTTAGCTTCAACTGTTTTCTCAGTCATTTCTTCGAATGATTTTACTGTTTTATTTGTGGTTGGATTAATTGTTTGAATGGACATATTGATTCGTCTTTAATTTATAAGTGTGCGGAAATATTCCTTGGCTGTTTTGAAAGAATTTCCAAATTTATAGTTCAATAATTATTCCATCTCATTTCTGACCTTATAGAAGGCTTTTTGAAAATTAGAAGGGGATATATTCCCTGATTTTGGGGCTTAATCGCCAACCTAATTTTAAAGAAATGCGAACAGCCTCCGGTATCATATGTAGAAGTGATCGTTTAAATTCAGATAGCTAACCTCTAAAATTTGAAATAAATCAAAAATTTCTATGATCAGCGTATTATTAAGTTTGCTAAACGCTTCCAAATTGACCTGGACTGGGAAAAATATTTGAGTAATTTCATTGGGCATCAGGATACAAATGCAGGAAATATGAGCATCACGGTAGTCAGGCTCGTAAAGATTATACCAGATTTTACTACAAATGCAGTGAAGCGGGCCCCATCTATAAAAAATTAATACAGCAGAGGATTGTATTTGAGGATGGTTTATCCTTTTCCTATTTTTAAAGTTGTCTGTTTGTTTTTTCGGTATTGATGCGACATTCACTTCACTTCCTGTCAAAAAAATTTATCAGCAATTGCGGTTTTCCCTGAATCTCCTACCATAAACCAAAAAAAGATCAGATACCACCCATCTGAAATTAGCTGAACTAATGATTACCCGACAGTAATCGACTACAGTCGGATACAAATGGGTAGCAACCGAATCCCACTTGACCGATCCTACATCTTTGGACCATAAGTTTTTCCTCTAGCGAAAACGAACAACAAATTTTCTAACCAAAACAACAAACATTATGAATGCGCTAAGAAACAAAGTTCAGCTAATCGGTCACTTGGGATCTAAAATCGAATTGAAAACCCTAGAAAGTGGCAAAATTGTAGGTAACGTAAGCATCGCTACCAACGAATCCTACAAAAATCAAAAAGGTGAGAAAATCACCGAAACTACCTGGCACAGACTGGTAATATGGGGCAAGAATGCCGAGCTAATCGAAAAATATACAGATAAAGGATCTGAGATCGCCATCGAAGGCAAAATCTCCAACCGCGACTACAGCGACAAAGATGGCGTGAAGCGGTACATATCCGAAATCGTAGTAAATGAATTCCTGCTGATGGGTAGCTCCGAGCGCAAGGAGAAAATGGAAGCAGATCTTCCTTTCTAAAACTAAGGTTTCTTAATTCTCAAGGCAGGGAGCTCTACTCCCTGCCTTTTTTCAATAGGGAATGTATAATTATTTGATAAATTCTAAAAAAACTCAAATGAGAAAACATTAAATAAATTCTTAAAAGGCAAAAAGTTCAATCTGATCGAAAGCCAAACTTTACTTCTTGAAACTATTCTTGACTCATTTTACGACTCTTGTATTGTAATTCTTAAAAGATGATAGGATTCCCAACATAGCCGACGTGAATTTAGAGAATTTATGAATCGTTGTAATTTATGCAATTGCTAGCAGTCGTTTCTATTTGTTACGTGACGATCATGAAGGGCAGACATTTATCCCTAAAAGACAAAATAAGGAAGTGATGCGCATATCAAACTACTGTACCTTCTATTTATTGGAAACTTTCTAGCAAAACCCGAGTCTGAATTGCTTCACGGAAAAAATAGTCTTAAATCATTTTTTCTTTCTTTATGAGCTACTCAGCGAAACCTTAGCCCACTTTTACGAAAAAAAATCAGCTTAGCTTTTTAATCAAATAGAAATACTAAAAATATTCCCATTTCAAAAAAAAATACCTGTCCTTGACAGCTATAAGTTATTTTTTTTGTAATTCTTCACTTACCCTTCCTGACCTTTGCAGTTGAAAGAAACCCTGTTTCCATTTTGGCAAAGCCTCATTTCCCCAATTTACCTCTCCACCTCCCACAGTCACAGTCTTGGTAAAAATACCCGACTATATTGTATGCTACGATATACACTCTGCTGCTTTTATAATTGAGACTATTTGCATTTCCTTCTTGACCTTTGCGTTTAAAAGAAACCCTGTTTCCATTTTGGCAAAGCTTCATTTCCACAATTTACCTCTCCACCTCCGGGAGTCACAGTCTTGGTTAAAATACCCGACTATATTGTATGCTACGATAGACACTCTGCCGCTTTTATAATTGCTACTCTTTGCGTTTCCTTCCTGACCTTTACGGTTAAAGGAAACCCTATTTCCCTTTTGGCGAAGCTTCATTTCCACAATTTACCTCTCCACCTCCGGGAGTCACAGTCTTGGTCAAAAAACAGAAACATATTCTATTATATGGTAGCACTTCAGATACTTTTTTCTTTGCGACTCTTTGCGCTTCCTTCCTGACCTTTTGGGTAAAAAGCAAAAAAGGTCCAACTCTTACGAACTGGACCTTTTATTTTTTTAAGAAGTTTACTCCCCTATCTTTTCTATATGAGCCTCTTTGATTATTCTTCTCAAGATTTTGCCCACGTTGGACTTGGGTAGCTCATCAATGAAATATACCTCTTTCGGACATTTGTAATTAGTCAAAAACTCATGGCAATGTTTTATAACAATCTTGTCGGTAAGAGAATTTTCTTTTGCTACGACATAAGCAACCACTTTCTCGGTGGATTTTGGATCCAGCATTCCGATTACGCCTACTTCCAATACTCCAGGGCAGGAAGCAATCACATTCTCCACTTCATTTGGATATACATTGAATCCAGATACAAGAATCATTTCCTTCTTTCGGTCTACAATTTTCGTAAATCCATCATCATCCATCACTCCGATATCTCCTGACTTAAACCATTCTCCCATCATTACTTCAGCCGTGTCGGCAGGTCGATTCCAATATCCTTTCATGACTTGAGGCCCCTTGATGCAGATTTCACCGCGCTCACCGTTAGGAAGAGTAACACCCATATCGTCAATGATTATCATCTCTGTATTGGGCAGTGGAAGACCAATTGTACCAATCCGCTCTGTGCCATCGATAGGATTACAGGATGCGACTGGAGAGGTTTCGGTCAGTCCATAGCCTTCGGCTATAGGTGTACCTGTTGCCTTTTGCCATCTTTCGGCTGTTGTTTGCTGCACCGCCATCCCTCCACCGACTGCAATTTTCAAACCGCTGAAATCCAGTTTATGAAATGCCTCTTGATTTAAAAGCCCATTAAATAAGGTATTTACAGCTGTGAAAACCGTGAATTTATGTTTGGAAAGCTCCTTTATAAACGTTGGCATATCGCGAGGATTGGTGATCAAAAGATTGTGAGCTCCAATTTTAAGCATAGCCAAGCAATTGACCGTCAAGGCGAATATGTGGTAAAGTGGAAGTGCTGTAACCACGATTTCTTCATTTTCTTTCAATTTTGGTTTCATCCAAGCAGAGATCTGAAGCATATTTGCCACGATATTCCCGTGAGTAAGCTCCGCACCTTTGGAAATTCCCGTCGTGCCGCCAGTGTATTGTAGAAAAGCAGTATCCGCTAGTGTTAATATTTCTTTTTTAAATTTTTTAGCGGCACCCTCATTCAATACTGTTTTGAATTTGACTGCTTTTGGTATCGAAAAGTCAGGCACCATTTTCTTGACATGCTTCACCACCAAGTTGACGATGGTACCTTTCAGTCCACCCAAAAGATCACCCAATTCTGTAAGAATCACATGTTTTGCATCAATCTCAGAAAGGATTTTCTCCAGATTATTTGCAAAGTTTGCCACAATAACCACTACATCCGCTCCCGAGTCATTAAACTGATGCTTCATCTCTGACGAAGTATAGAGTGGATTCGTATTGACTACCACCATTCCTGCGCGAATTGCTCCGAACATTGCGACAGGATATTGTAGAATGTTGGGCATTTGGATGGCTACCCGAGCTCCTTTTTTTAATTTGAGCACCTCTGTCAAATAGGCTGCAAAATGACCACTTAATGTATCCAACTCATTAAATGACATGGTTTTACCCATGCATTCATACGCTACTTTAGCCCCATATTTCTGGACACATTCATCGAATAGTTCTGATATACTGGTGTAAGCAGCTGTATTGATCTCCTGATCTACTGTCAGAGGATAGTGTTTGAGCCAAGCATGAGCTTTCATAAGATAGGGTTTTGGGGTCTAAACTAATTTGCCTGAATTACTTAAAAATCTTCGTTTCTATCAAATAATATGGAATTATTTCAGGATTTTTCTTGCAATTAGTTCTTTCATAATCTCATTAGTCCCAGCATAGATTCGCTGCACTCGCGCATCTGCGTAGGCTCTCGCCACTCCGTATTCCCACATGTAGCCATAGCCACCATGCAATTGGACGCATTCATCTGCGACTTTGCACTGTAGCTCCGTCATATTGTATTTGGCCGCCGAGGCCATCGCTGAATCGAGTTGCTTTGCATTGTGCAGAATCACCAATTGATCACAATAAATTCTCCCCTGCTCCAAGGCGGCAGTCATTTCCGCAAGTTTAAAACGGGTATTTTGAAAATCAGAAATCGCTTTGTTGAAAGCCTTTCGCTGCTTCACATATTCCAACGTAGCCATTAGCATATACTCACCAAGTGCTATTGCTGCCAAAGAAACCACTAATCGCTCCTGAGCCAGTTCCTCCATTAGGTATTTAAAACCTTCACCTTCTTTACCCAAAAGATTTTCTTTTGGAACCTTCACATCTTCAAAAAATAACTCGCAAGTATCCTGGGCATGCAAACCTACTTTTTCAAATGGCACGCCCTTGGTAAAACCTTTCATTGTATTATCCAACACAAGCAAACTTATTCCTTTGGCACCTTTGCTAGGATCTGTTTTTACAGCCACCACTACTACATCGGATAAGTAACCGTTGGTAATAAATGTCTTTGATCCATTCACCAAGTAATGATCTCCCTGATCTATGGCCGAGGTTCGCATTCCTTGCAGATCTGATCCAGCACCGGGCTCGGTCATGGCTACAGCACCGATATAGGATCCGGAAACCATTTCAGGAACATACCTCCGCTTAGTTGCCTCAGAACCGTAATGCAATATATATGGCAACACAATATCACTATGAAGCGGGTAGCCAATCGCCGGTCCAGAACAGCCGCTAAGTCCAAGTTCCTCGATCAGAATTGCATTGTATCGAAAATCCTGAATATTCATACCTCCATATTCCTCTGGTGCTTGAATCCCTAGAAATCCGTTTTTACCCAATTTCAACCAACTTTCTCGGGAAACCATCTTCTGTTTCTCCCATTCAGCATTGTTAGGTATGATTTCTCTAGCTATAAATTCCTTGACAGCTTCTCTAAATAAATTGTGCTCTTCGTTGAAAAGCAATCTTGGTAATCCAAACATGACGCAATAGTTGGGTTTATTATCTCATCAAAAATAAGTAATTTTTATCGGGTATGCCGTTCCGTTTGTACAGCAGACTATCCATACTTATTATAAATGGACATTTAGCATCGAAACATCACAATAAAAAAAACTTATGGGTAGATTCGCCTCTTTTAACAAAACAACACCTGAAACCAATTATGATCGACCTTCAAGAAGATAGCCCCATTGAACTGATCAGAAACCTACCTTACTGGAACGAAAATGAAATCCCAATCTCTGCCGCTCCCGCCGGAGTAGGTAACATGAATCTCGTCCTACGAGTGACAACCAATCAACGCACACTTATTTTAAAACAATCCAAAAGCTTTGTTCGTAAATTCCCCCAGATTCCCGCTCCTATCCAGCGGATTGAAGTAGAATATAGATTCTATCAATTGGTACAAAGCTGCTCAGAACTCAGAGACCTTTCCCCGAAAATAATTCATTTTGATGCAGGAAATTACATCCTACTCACCGAGGATTTGGGAGCTGGATGCGATTTTATCGGTTTGTATTCCAAAGCCAAAAATCTTGATTCTGCTCAAATCAGGCAATTGGGCTTCTATCTAAAATCACTGCATAGCATCAAGCCAGTTTCATTTCCCTCCAACATGGAAATGAGGAAACTGAATCACGAGCATATTTTCAACTTTCCATTTATAGAAACAAACGGGATGAATTTGGACGCAATACATTATGGACTACAAGAACTTAGCTTGCCCTTTAAAAGAAACAGAGCACTCAAAATTGGATTGAAAAAACTCGGATATCGTTATCTAGCATCTGGAAATACACTAATTCAAGGTGACTTTTACCCTGCTTCATGGTTAGAAATCGATCAAAATATAAAAGTGATTGACCCGGAATTCGGATTTATGGGGGATGCAGAATTCGATTTGGGAGTATTATTTGCCCATCTCAAACTAAGTCAGCAATCAAACGGTCTGAAGGAGCAATTTCTAGACACTTATTCCTCAGACTTCGACGAAAAGTTAGCTGCCGAATACGAAAGTGTGGAAATAATGCGCAGAATTATAGGGATCGCTCAGCTTCCGCTTATTTTGTCACTTGACGCCAAAAAAGAACTTCTTATAAATGCAACAGAAACCTTAACCGCATCATGAAAAAAGCAATCTTTCCGTTGGTTTGTCTGGTTATTCTCTTCTCTTGCGGGAAAAAAGAATCCGATAAAATCGATTCCTACGATAAATTAGAAATCAGTGGCTTGACTAAAGCTGAACTTCAGGACAAAGTTCTCGGTATGCTGGTCGGCTCGGCAATTGGCGACGCCATGGGTGCTCCGACTGAAATGTGGACCCGGGAAAATATTGATGAGGCCTACGGATTTGTAGAAAGCCTCGATACCATGATCCGAGAGACTTCACCAGAGGGAATCTGGATCGCAGATCTACCAGCCGGCGGTACTACTGACGACACAAGATGGAAAGTCCTCACCTCCCAATTTCTGATGACCCAAAAAGGCGACTCGATATCCGCATTTGATTTTGCAAGTCATATTCTAAGTCAGTATGAAAATTACCTGGATGAATCCAATGAAATCAAAGATACACTGCCTAATTCATTTGAAAAAGTAAACCTGAAACTTGCTTGGCTCCAAGAATGGGCAAAAGTCAGTAAACCGTTTGTTGCCAATCATATGCTTGACTATTCAGATGCTTTGGGAAAATTCTATGGCGGAGAAATGGTTTGTGCAGGTTTGCTATACGGTCCAGCTCTGGGAATCTATTTTCCCGGAGATCCTGACAAAGCTTATCGTCAAGCCTATGCGCTTTCGATTTTTGACTTGGGCTACGCCAAAGACTTATCGGCTCAGTCCGCGGCAATATCCTCAGTGGGAATGAAAAAGGGAGCTACCAAAGATTCGCTTTTGGCATCACTTCGACTCGATCCGGCAAACTATTTTGAAAGCAGATTGGTAGGCCGAACGGCAAATTCTATTTTGATCAATGCACTCACCATTAGCCGCGAATCGCATCTACTCGATAGTTTGAGTTTAGGATTAAATCGTGAAAGCCCAGCACTTCATGCTGCTTTCTCAGCACTCGATCAGCGTCTTCAGGATATGCCTTTTCATGCGGGAGAAATATGGCTTCAAACCCTCACAGCTATGATTTATGCCGATTTCGATTTTATGGGAAGCCTTGTTTTCCTGGTTAATTATGGACGGGACAATGACACGACTGCGGCTGTAGCGGGTGGGATTTTGGGAGGGTATCACGGTTTTGAAAAGCTTCCAAGAATGGAGCGGGAGCAAGTATTAAAAGTCAACCGCGAGATCTTGGGCATAGATCTCGAGCAAGTAGCTAAGGATCTAACTGCCCATATTCTACAAAAATAATAATGACAAAAGAGAATTCCAGAAATAGGATTGAAAAGAACTGATTTTTCAACCGCAGAAACTCTGATCTGGCCCAAATTATTGTGGAAATCTATGGATAATATATATGTGTCATTAAAAATTTGATAACGTTTCTGGTCTGGTTTTTTCTAATTATTTAACTTTGCGAAAACTTAAAGCCAAAGGTAGAATTGAAGCAAATTTGAAATAAGGGTTGTGTGCGCTGCGACACTTTTCTGAGCTTCGTGGCAAAACCCTTCTCAGCGGATAAAAAATAAAAAAAAGCCCTAAATCTTCCGATTCAAGGCTTTGATTCCAATTATTAAGTGAAGATTAGAAATGTAAGATTCGAGTTCTTCCCAAAACGTCTTTTACTTCGAAGTACACGTCCTGAGGAGAAATACCCTTAAGTTTGTAGGCCTTTATAAATCCTTCTGGCTGAGTCACCAACTCCTGATAGATGATAGCGTGACCATTTTCCATTCGAATCTTTACATCCACACCGGGATCGTCAAGTCCCACGACTGTCAAATTAATGGTGTCATAGTCAATCTGTCTTCCATAAGCCATTAGAGGATATTCAATAGGCATCGTTTCTTTTTCAAACGTCTCTACAGTGTAGGTCAACTCATCATCGTCCGTTGAGATTTTGACTTGATATTCCCCGCAAGGCATTTGATCCAAGTTATAAGGAATCATCAAATCCTTTTTCACATTGAGACTACGCTGATGGAGGATCTTTCCATCTTCATTCAAAATTGCGATTTTGGCTTTCCCCACTCCATCTTTCAGGGTAACATTGATATGCTTGAAATTTGCATTGACACTGGACAATGCCATCAAGTTTTCATTTGCAGCAAAACTAGATGTTGCTAAAAGTCCTGCCAGTGCGAAAGTTAATAGAGTTTTCATAATCATGTTGGTTTAGTATGTTATGCTTTTCCCTCTTGCGAAGCACGTACCAGACATAACATGACCTCCTTTTCAAGGACATTTTTTACGCTTGATCTTTTGGAAAAAAAACATACTGGCCAACTAAAATTTAGCGAGCGACTCTATTTCTCCTCAATAGTTGTATTAATAAGAGTACAATTCCTTGTTCGCTTGTCACGAAGTCGAACAGTTTATGCCAAAAAATCCTGAATTACAGGTTGCATGGGATCATGGGGATAATGGAAAATTAATTTTGAAAAAAATTTTGATTAATTGAAAGCGAATGATTTGAAAAAAAACCTGTACGATTTTGTACAGGTTTTGTCCGATAGAATACAATCATTTGACTTATGTCAACTCATTTCTTCAGTTCTTGAGCGATGTGCTTGACTCGATCTTTAATATTCATCTCTGATACATCCAGATTTCCAGAGGTAGCTTTCAGAAAATCCACAACTGCACCTGTGTGATCTGTCGATTTACCCTCTGCCAAAGTCACATATTTCATCGTAGACCAGAGGACTGTCTTCAATTGGGTTTTGGAGTCATCAGTCATGTAGTATTCCACCACCATAGTATTGTGATTGTGCCAGATCGTTCGACTCATGATTCGGACCCACTCGCCCACCATGGCAGGCTTGACGTAACTGATGTTGTGGTTATAGACCACCCAAGCTGCTTTGTAAGTTCGAATCAAATCGATGATCTCCAATCCATAGAGCTTTGGAACCTGATCCTCTCGGGCGTTGAAGAAATAATCGAAGTACTTGGCATTGTTCAAATGGCGAAGTGGATCACAATCTTGAAATCGAATCACCACTCTGCTTTCGGTTTCGGTTGGGTAGTGCTTCTCTGAGTTAAACTCAAACATATTCTTAGGATTTATAAATCATCACTTGTAATCAGTTTTATTCCTCCAAACTCAAGGTCTTCCAGCGTTTCCTTTCCATCTTCAGGGCTCATATTCACAGCGCGAGTGGCATCCGTGATCAAATAGGTGTCAAAATTAAGTTCATTCGCATCAATTGCAGTAAACCTCACACAGTAATCCAAGGCCAAACCACAAATAAAAACTCGTTCAATTCCATTTTCTCTGAGATAACTAGCCATTCCGGTGTCGATTTTATGGGCATTATCAAAGAATCCTGAATACGAATCAAAGTTAGGGTTAATCCCTTTTTTAATGATTGCCTTCCATTTATGATGATTTAGATCTTTGTGAAAATTGGCTCCGGGAGTTTCCTGCACACAGTGTACTGGCCATAATATTTGAAGATTACCCTGCCATTCGATCAGTTCGCCGACGGCTGCACCCTCATGATTTGCCGCAAAACTCTTGTGATCAGCTGGATGAAAATCCTGCGTCGCTACAACGAAGTCGAATTTCTTCTGGATCAAATTGATCACCGGAATAATCTGATCGCCTTCTGAGACAGCCAGCGCACCTCCCGGCAGAAAGTCATTCTGTACATCGACAATAATCAATGCGTCTTTTTCAGTCAGTTTCATGTTCGAGTTTTTTTGCTTTTAATACTAATTCCATTCTTAACTGGTGAAGATTTTCTTGCAGTCCTATAGGGTAAAGATGCGGATTGACTAATCTTTTATGAGCTTTATCCAGTGATTCCAGTTGAGTTTTGGCACGGCTTCGAATCTGATCCATAGTTGGAGATTTGTAAACTTTCTTTCCCTTCCTGAAAATCTCTTTGAGTAGAATTTCTTCTTGGTAGAATACCGGCATCAGACGCTTTCTCCTTGTCGGATCGATCGGATCAATCATAATCACTCCCTTAGGATCGATTGCTTTCTCCTCCAGATAGATCATATCCGCAACCGCCTTTTCTTTGGAATAATATCGTTTGACATTATGTAGACCTGGGATGTTGATTTTTAAGGATTGCTGCGAAAGCTTGATTTTTGGCTCCCAGTCGCCGTTTTCATTACGAATAGCCGATAGTTTATAAACAGCTCCGAGTGCAGGCTGGTCAAAAGCTGTGACTAGTTTAGTGCCCACACCCCAGACATTAATGGATGCTTCCTGCGCTTTTAGCGAGGCGATAATATGCTCATCAAGGTCATTGGAAGCTACGATTTTGGCATCTTTAAATCCTTCGGCATCCAGCATTTCCCGGGCTTTGTTACTGAAATAAGCCAAGTCACCTGAGTCGATTCGGATTCCCAGCATTTCTTTTCCTCTGCTTCGCAAAGCTTTCCCAACCTTGATGGCATTTTTCACTCCATTGAGTGTATCATAGGTATCCACCAGAAAGATACAATCATCCGGAAAAGCATCTGCATAGGCCTCAAATGCCTCCAATTCTGTTTCAAAAGACATAATCCAGCTATGCGCATGCGTACCGGAAACTGGAATCCCAAAGAGCTTGCCGGCCATTACATTGCTGGTCGAAGCGCAACCTCCTATATAGGATGCCCGAGAAGCCGCCAATGCACCGTCGATCCCTTGCGCTCTTCGTAAGCCAAACTCCAGCACAGGCTCACCCTTCGCAGCCAAGTTTATTCGAGCAGCTTTGGTGGCAATCAGCGTTTGGAAATTGAGAATATTCAAAAGTGCTGTCTCCAATAATTGACACTGAATTAATGGGCCTTTCACTCGCACCAAAGGAGAATTAGGAAATACCACCGTTCCCTCTACTACAGCATCGATATCACAGGAGAATTTCATAGCCGTGAGGTATTCGAGAAATTTCCTTTCAAAAAATGGACTGCCGTCCTTTGACTTCATATCTGCCAAAAAAGCAATGTCAGCTTCCTCAAATTTGAAATTTTCACAATAATCTATCACATACTCCAAACCAGCCGCAAGCGTAAAACCTCCTTGAAAAGGATGTTTACGAAAGAAAAGATTGAAAACCGCTTCCTGCTCCGCTTTTCCTGATTTCCAATAGGCATAAGCCATCGTAATCTGATAAAAGTCAGTAAGCAACGCAAGCGAAGATTGATATAGATCTTTAGTAATGTTCATAAATGCTGTGTTACGCTAAGACAATTTACTTTTCTCTTAAATTCAACAAAATCCCAAGCAAAACCAATCCCATTCCCACGTAGGACATGAGCCCAAAGGTCTCTCCAAAGAATAGAAAACCAAAAAATAAGGCGTATAAAATTCCGATATAGCTTAAGCTGGACACCTTGGAAACGTTTGCATTTTGATAAGCTATCGTCATAAAATACTGAGCTGCCTGCGTACACATCCCTATCCAAAGCAATATCGCCCAATCCCAACCTACTGGCTGAACCCAAGTGAAATAACTCACAACAGTGGCAACAGGCAAAGTCACCAATGGGAAGTAGAAAATGATCACAAGCGGATGCTCTGTATTTTTCAATTTTCGAATTACATTATAAGCCAATCCAGAAAACAGGGCAGAGACCACTCCTATTCCTCCATAAAATAAATTGACTCGCGGATCAAAGCCTTGAAGCACCAACACACCAGCAAAGGAAATCCCAAAAAACAAAAACTGAATTGGCTTGACACGCTCTTTGACTAAAAATATCCCAAGAATAGTAGTGAATATGGGTGACAAATATTGAATGGTGACGGCGGATGCTAGTGGAATATTTTGTAGCGTGTAGAAAAACGATATTAAACCAATAGAACCAACAACTCCTCTTATGATCAACAGCTTCTTATTATTTCCAAATACAGAAACTCCAATTTTTTTTAAAACCAAAAAACTGAAAATAAAGCTGAAAAGAGAGCGAAAAAGAATGACCTCAATTGCGGGTATATGAGGGACAAATTTTACAGAGACATTCATTAATGCAAAAAACACTCCTGCCAAAAGCATGGATTGCACACTGGTAATTTTCAAAATCGGCGATTTATTATACAATAAGCAATAAATGTAAAAAGGATTCATAAAGTTCAACCTTTCGGCTAGCTTCGCCTTTCCAAAAGAAACCTTTAAAGCTTAGAAAAGTTAAATATCGCTTATGGCATTATCTATCGGCAAAACTGCCCCTTCATTTTCGCTTACTTCTACAAGTGGCTCAATTTTAAATTCTTCCAAAGATTTAAAGGGCAAAAGTTTTATTCTTTATTTTTATCCAAAAGATTTCACTCCCGGATGTACGGCTGAAGCTTGCGAATTTAGAGATCAGTTTGAGGCATTTAGAGCGCTGGAGATTCCGGTATTTGGAATTAGCAGGGATTCTATCGATAGCCATTTTAAGTTCAAAAGAGAGCATAATTTACCTTTTGAGCTGCTTTCTGATTCCGATGGAAAAATTTGCAAAGCCTACGATGCGCTGATTCCCTTGATCAAAATGCCCAAAAGAATAACTTATCTAGTGGATGAGTCAGGAAAAATCGCCGGAGTATTTGCCAACATGTTTGAGTCCAAAGGTCATATCACTGCAATGCTCAAGAATCTGAAGAAATAAGATCTGAACTCTCGATCAGTCCATCTTTCATCACTACTTTTCGGTCAGCCATATTTGCCAACTCTTCATTGTGAGTGACGATTACAAAGGCTTGACCCAATTCTCGACGAAGGGTGAAAAATAATTCATGCAAACTCTGCGCATTTTTGGTGTCCAGATTTCCTGAAGGTTCATCGGCAAAAATAACCGCAGGATTATTAATCAAGGCACGTGCCACTGCCACACGCTGCTGCTCGCCTCCACTTAATGTGGCAGGTTTGGAATCCAATCGATGGGAGATTCCAAGTAGTTCGGCTAGTTCGGATGCCTTTTTTGCCAATTGATTCACATTGGTATTACGTATAAATCCCGGAATTTGAATATTTTCCAATGCGGTGAATTCAGGCAGTAGATTATGGAATTGAAATATAAATCCAATTTGCTCATTCCTGAATTTTGCCAACTCCTCTCCTTTCAACCGGATCAAATCGAGCCCATTCATTTCTATCTGACCTTCATTTGGCTTATCCAAGGTGCCTAATATTTGAAGGAGAGTGGACTTCCCTGCACCCGATGAACCTACTATAGATACGATTTCGGATTTGGCAATTTCCAAGTTTACCCCTTTCAGGACTTGTAGGTTTCCATAGGATTTGTGGATTCCATTGGCTTTCAGCATACTAGTTTTTTTTTGATTTTCAAAAGTAAAACAAATCCCTCAAATTCAGGAATTAAAGGCTTTTTTACCAAAAAAAGGATAAAGTCGAGTTTGATTTATCAACACTTTGCGCTTACCTTCGGGCAAAAATTCAGACAGGATGAATATTCACGAATATCAGGCTAAAGAAGTACTAAAAAGTTACGGAGTAAAAATTCAGGAAGGCATAGTCGCAGACAGCCCTGAGGCTGCACATGAGGCAGCGGTCAAGCTTAATGCAGAGACTGGCACTTCATGGTTCGTGATAAAAGCACAAATTCATGCCGGTGGTCGTGGTAAAGGAAAGGTACAGGAAACCGGGTCAAACGGTGTAGTGCTTGTCAAAAAGCTTGAGGATGTAGGTGAGAAAGCAAAAAATATTCTAGGTGGCACCCTAGTCACGCATCAAACTGGACCTGAAGGCAAAAAAGTAAATAAAGTTTTGATCGCTGAGGATGTATACTATCCAGGAGCATCAGAGCCAAAAGAATATTATTTGTCCATCTTATTGGATAGAGCTACCGGAAGTAATGTCATCATGGCATCCACGGAAGGTGGTATGGATATCGAAGAAGTAGCTGAACATAATCCTGAGAAAATTATTAAGGAGTGGATTGACCCAAAAGTAGGTCTTCAGGGATTCCAGATTCGCAAAGTAGCTTTCAAACTTGGTCTAAGTGGAAATGCTTTCAAAGAAATGGTGAAGTTCATCGCTGCACTATATAAAGCATACGAAGCAACGGATTCTTCTCAGTTTGAAATCAACCCGGTATTGAAGACATCGGATGATAAAATTCTAGCAGTAGATGCCAAGGTGAATTTAGATGACAATGCGCTGTACCGTCATCCTAACTTAGCCGAGTTGAGAGACGAAGCAGAAGAAGATCCTTTGGAAGTAGAAGCTGGCAAATCAGGTTTGAACTATGTGAAACTTGACGGAAACGTAGGTTGCATGGTAAACGGAGCCGGTTTAGCAATGGCGACGATGGATATGATCAAGCTTGTAGGTGGCGAACCTGCCAACTTCCTTGATGTAGGAGGAGGAGCAAATGCTACAACCGTTGAAGCTGGATTTAGAATTATCCTTCAAGATCCTAATGTAAAGGCAATTTTGATCAACGTATTTGGTGGAATCGTAAGATGTGACCGAATCGCAAGTGGAGTTGTAGAAGCATACAAATCAATTGGAGATATTAGAGTTCCGATTATCGTTCGTCTACAAGGCACAAATGCTGAGGAAGGTGCAAAGATCATCGACGAATCAGGCTTGAAAGTATTCTCAGCTATTACCTTGAAAGAGGCAGCTGACAGAGTTCAGGCAGTATTGGAAGGAAAATAAAAATTGGCACTCGTAGTTCAACTGGATAGAATATCAGATTTCGGCTCTGAGGGTTGAGGGTTCGAATCCTTCCGAGTGCACGAAGCTCAGACACATGTCTGAGCTTTTTTTGTGATTATAGACAAAGGACTATCATAGTATAGGAAAATAAAACGCTCTAACTTGTCTGAAGGTCTTAGGAAATTCTAAATTCATTCCAAATTGGTCTCTTAATTTGAAGAAATGAAGATTTTGATCATAGAGGACGAAAAAGAGTTGGCCAGTGATATTCTCCATTACCTATCAGGGGAAGATTATCGCTGTGAGACTGCTAGTGATTTTGCGACCGCAAAGGAAAAAGTAAGTCTGTATCAATACGATTGTATTCTATTAGATTTGATGCTACCCGGAGGAGATGGGTTCGAGATTTTGAATCATTTGCGCAGCCAGAATAAGCAGGATGGTGTGATTATTATTTCTGCCAAAAATACGCTGGAAGACAAGATCAAAGGTTTGAATATTGGTGCAGATGATTATTTGGCAAAGCCATTTCACCACTCCGAATTGGCGGCAAGGATTCATTCGGTGATTCGTAGAAAGCAATTTGATCCATCAAATCTGATCACTCAAAACGAGATTAGAATTGACTTCCTCTCCAGAACAGTTCATATAGCCGAAAACTTAATTGTTTTGACGAAAAAGGAATATGATCTCCTGCTGTTTTTTATCGGAAATAAGAATCGGGTTTTATCAAAAAGCGCTTTGGCGGAGCATCTTTCGGGAGATTTGGCCGATATGTTTGACAGCCATGACTTCGTCTATGCACACGTCAAAAATCTTAAGAAAAAGCTTAATGAACAGAATTATGGTGGCTATCTCAAGACCATATACGGAACAGGCTATAAGTGGGAAATATGACCAAACTGCTCGATAAACCATTCAAAGCATTCACGATTTATGCACTGATCATTCTACTGGTCAGCATTCCAGTTTACTTTTTGGTGGTGGATTGGATCTGGGTGACCGAGATCGATGATCACCATGAGATCGCAATGGACCGTATCGAAGGTAGCTTTAAGGAAGCTTATTTGTCTGGTCAGGAACTGGAGACGATTCTTAATTCATGGAATATGTTGCAACCGAATTCTTCCATCGTACCATTAAAAGGCACTATAGCTAGTCCAGATAGCGTATACGAAGTGACGAAATACAATTCTTATGAGCAAGAATCGGATCGCTTTCGTGGATTGCAAAAAGTAATCCAGATCGACGGTCAAGCTTATCTTCTGAATATTGAAACTAATGTGGAGGAGGCTTATGAGACAGTCTTTGCCATCGGGTTCGTGACGGTTGTACTTTATGGACTACTGGTTTTCGGCTTTATCCAACTCAATCGGAAGATTTCTAAGGCTGTCTGGAAACCTTTTGATCAGACGCTAAGCAAATTAAAATCCTTTGATCTCAGCACAAATAAAGAAGTAATTTTTGAGCCAACAGATATTGAAGAATTTGAAGAATTGAATACTACAATCAGCAGGCTAATTGCCGAAAATGTCAGTGCTTATAATCAGCAGAAGGCTTTTGTGGCCAATGCTTCTCATGAGTTGCAGACTCCTATAGCCTTGCTTAAATCTAAGTTGGACCTGCTGCTTCAGGATGAAAAACTCAATGCAACTCAATCAGAATTGGTAAATGCAATACAGATTCCGCTTGCTAGACTTACCCGAGTCAATAAGAATCTGCTGCTGCTGGCAAGAATCGAGAATAGTATCTATTCTGATGTAGAGGAAATGGATTTTTCTGAAAAGGTGGGGAATAGTGAGGAACTTCTTCAGGATTATATAGCGGAAAAGATGTTGATCTTTAAGAAAATAGGCAGTTCCATATGTCACTTCCAATGCAGTAAATTTTTAGCGGAAACATTAGTCAATAATCTGCTTTCAAATGCTATTCGGCACACTCCCCACAATGGTGAAATCATAGTGGAATGGGGCAATAGTGGTTTTTCCTTTCAAAATTCAGGCAAAGAGGCTTTAAGTCAAGATTCGCTTTTCAAGCGATTTTCTATTTCCACGACAGAAACCACCAACAGTGGCTTGGGATTGGCTATTGTCAAAGAAATCTGCAAGCAAAACAGTTGGGAGGTCAGCTACAGTTTTGCGGATTCTTTTCACAATTTTTCGATTGACATCCAAAAATTCTAATTGTCTTCTAAATCTCTTTTGAATTTTGAATAATCATTTTACCAAACCCAAATTTCAAATGAACAAGTACCTCGCAACAGTATCTATAGGACTACTGCTTTCAGCAAGTGCCATTGCCCAAAAACCTTCTCAGCAAAATATTCCTACGGCTGTTAAAACTGCTTTTTCTCAGAAGTTTCCAACTGCAAAAAAAGTGATTTGGAACTTGGAATCAGCAAGCGAATGGGAAGCCGAATTCAAACAAGGCGGAAAAGAATATTCTGCAAATTTCTCAACAGATGGGACTTGGCAAGAAACCGAGCAAGAGATCAAAAAAGCTAACCTGCCGGAAGCGATTAAGCAAACATTAGCTAAAGATTTTACAGGATATAACATCGAAAAAGCCGAAATCTCTGAAACCTCAGACGGAAGCGTCTATGAATTAGCTGTAGAAAAAGGTGAAGAAGAGTTGGAGTTGGTATTTGATGCCAAAGGAAAACTAATCGAAAAGAAAGCGATAGAAGAGGATGAAGATTAAAAACTACATCCTGATTTCATTGCTATTGACTGCTCAAGCTGTTTTTGGCCAAGATACCAAGGTGAAGCTATCAGGCAAAATTATGGACAAGGCTTCTCAGGAAGCATTGTCTTATGTGAATATAGTGCTCAAAACAACAATTGATTCGGTTTTTGTTACAGGAGCGATTTCGGACGAGTCTGGACTTTTTACACTTTCGGATGTGAAGCCTGGGGACTACGAACTGGAAGCAAGTTTTATAGGATTTGAGACCGTCCGTAGCCAAGTGTATGTAGGTTCAAGTTCCCCATTTTTGAATCTTGGTGAAGTGGAAATGGTCATGGTATTCCAAGAACTTGGCACTGTAGAAGTAGTGGGTCAGATGGAAGCGGTAAGTGCCAAATTGGATAAAAAAACCTATGATTTGGGACAGAATATCAGTCAAAGTGGTGGCTCGGTGCTTCAGGCTATGTCCAATCTGCCTGGTGTTGCTGTTCAAGACGGTAAAGTTCAGATCCGTGGAAATAACCGTATTGCAGTGTTAATTGATGGGAAACAGACCGCTTTGACAGGTTTTGGTAATCAAACAGGCTTGGATAATCTACCTTCTTCCGCAGTGGAACGTATCGAAATCATCAACAATCCTTCAGCAAAGTTTGATGCCAACGGAAACGGAGGTATTATCAATATTATTCTGAAAAAGGAAAAGCAGGAAGGCTTCAATGGAAAAATAGCCTTGGCGCTAGGTCTGGGAGCACTGTGGGAGAAGCAAGGAAATCTTCCCGGCATTCGACCTCAGTATCAAGGTACGCCAAAAGTCAATCCCTCAATTTCGCTGAATTACCGAAAGAAAGATGTGAATTTTTTCCTTTCGGCAGATAATTTATACACCCAAACCCTGAATAAAAATGAGTTCGTCACCCGTCGATACAAAGACGGAATTATCATCAATCAACAACTCAAACGAAACAGAAATACCAACTTTTTGACCACAAGAGCAGGCATGGATTGGACGATAGATGAATCAAACACGCTGTCAATTTCAGGGCTTTTTGGAAGTGAGAAAATCATTGATCGAGGAGATCAGCCTTTTTTTAATGAAGATTTTTCCGAACGGCAAAGACTTTGGCAGTTTTTGGAAGATGAGTTAAAAACCACCGTGATGGCGACCATGGCATTTCAGCATAAGTTTATAGATCCTGGACATAGCCTTTCCGCAGGCTTGAACTATACATTCCACCGAGAGGATGAGCAGTATTTCTTTACGAACACTTTACCGACTTTCGTGGGTCAAGATGCATTCAAACTACTTTCGGATGAGAATGTGGTGGATGTGACGCTCGACTATGTGAAGCCGATGAAAAATGGACGGCTGGAAACAGGAATAAAATTCCGCAGACGCTGGATTCCGACGAATATGCAGTTTTTTCCAGGTCTTAACTCTCCTCTCGACTCGCTGGCCGGAGGAGCTGCAACTTATAAGGAAACCATTCCGGCAGTGTATGGTAATTATATCTTTGAATCCAAAAAGCTAGAAGCAGAAATCGGACTCCGATTGGAATATATCAAGCTGAACTACGAGGTAAATCCAAATCACCCAACCTACAAAAGCGATGGGTACAGCTACCTTCAGCCTTTTCCGAATACCCGAATTTCTTACAAAATAAATCCGCTCAATAAGTTGACAGCTTCCTATAACCGGAGAGTGGACCGGCCAAATGAAGTGGATATCCGGATATTCCCGAAGTATGATGATGCCGAAATCATCAAAGTGGGAAATCCTGCCTTAGAACCTCAGTTTACCAATATGTTTGAGTTGGGCTGGAAGACGACCTGGAATAGCGGGTCCTTGTATTCGGCTGCCTATCACCGCATGGTAAATGGGACGATTACCAGGATTTCATCCACTTTTGGAGAAAGCAAATTGATCTATGCCATCTTCCAAAATGCAGGAAAAAGCTATAATACGGGTTTTGAACTGATCTGGGATCAGGATGTGAATGATTGGTATTCATTTGACCTAAATCTGAATGGATACCAGAATCGAATCGATGCATTTACGGTAGAGAATCGTTATCCGGAGCCAAATACATTCACTGCGGACAAGCAGGAAATATTTTCCGGAAATGCGAAATGGAACTCCAAATTCAAGTTTTCAGAGAATTTCATGGGACAGTTGACCGCTATTTATCTGGCAAAGGATATTATCCCTCAGGGCGAAATTCAAGCACGATTCACGCTGGATCTTGGGCTGAAAAAAGTGATCCAAGATGGAGGTGGGGAGTTATTTTTCAATGCTACCGACCTTCTAAATACGATGGTAATCAAGAAGACCATTAATGGAGATGATTTCAACTACACCAGCACGGATTATTATGAGACACAGGTATTTCGGGTAGGATATAGCTACAAGTTTTGATGTAAAAGTTAAATAGGATTTGATCACGACTTCATCTAAAAAACTAAATAAGGTAGCAGAAATTACTCTGGTGTTCTGGTTGATAAAGATCGTTTCTACGACTTTGGGGGAGACTTTAGGCGACTTTCTGTCAATGACGCTAAACCTTGGATACCTCATTGGTTTATTTATTACGGCGGGCTTCTTCCTATTGGTACTGATGATCCAGTTGTCTTCGACGGAATATATAGCTATTTATTATTAGCTGGTTATTATTTCCACGACCACACCGTGATTAACAACTCTATCCTACAGTTGTCTGAGTAATTTATTAAAAATAGGATTATTTGAAGGCTGTTAAGTAAAAAAGCAGGAGAAGATCTCCTGCCCTTTATTTGAAAACTAAACCAACTATTATTTAACTACCACAATGAATTCAAAAATAATACATTTATGTTTAAATCAAAACACCAAATATAAATTTGTTTGCCTTATTTTTTCTCAGGAAAGTTACCTCTTTTAAATGCAATTCCCAGTGCTAATCCTTGGCTAAATTGGATTTTTCTGTCCTGATCAATATCATAGATGGTCAATGATGTCAAACTTACATTGATTAAGTTAGAAACTTTAGCAATAAGTGCCACGTCAAGTCTGTGATCGATCGTTTCAAAATCGATGGTTTCATAATTGGCAAACATCTGATATCTCATTTTTATAGCTAAGTTTTCGGAAAGTTGTTTATTCCAATCAGCCAATAGACTAAATGCCAACCATTCCGTTCGGACGGTCTCTCCTATTTCTACCCCATAATTTTCAGGAATGTTCAGATACAAGTCCGTATCTGTCACAAAAGTCCATCTGGGAGAGAATGGTGATATACGAAGGCTAAACTCATCATTTGGCTTGTATTCCACACCCAATGCTGTGGTGAGAAAAGCAGGATTGGCAAATTTTGAGATCAGGGTTCGCTCTGTGTCGGTGAAATTGTAGCCCGGAGCAAACTGTGAAAGAAAATTAACTCCAAAAAAGTAATTCCACTTATCATTGATCTTATAGCCCAATCTACTGTCCAAGAAAAGTACATCGTTTGACTTTCTTCCGTCTTCACCTTTATTTTTTACCACACCGTAGATAAAATCAAATTGATTATCCCAAGACCATTTATCTTTAGCATAGCTTGCTCTCCCGCTTAAATAAACACTGAACGCAATGGAATTAACTCCTCCACCTTTCCAGTTATCACTGAACGAAGCTTGATTGATATTTATTCCACCTGCAATTTCTTTATGCCAGTAGCTCGTGTCCACTTTTGCAGGTGCTTCTTGATCTTGTGCAAGCACCTGTCCCCAAAAAAAAAGAAGTAAGAAAAATGAGTAACGTGTTTTCATAATCAGTAGTATTAGAGTGGAATAAAATTAATAATAGCTATGAATATGGAAAATGACTTTGAAAGAGAATTGATAATTCGAGATTATTTGGCGAGACAACGGACTACTCTGTCAAATGAGCGGACGCTACTATCTTTTATTCGCACCTCGCTCTATTTCTTAGTAAGTGGCACTGCGCTCTTTGAAGTTCAAAAACTGGATCACGTTCGAAACCTTGGTTACTTGGCATTTGGATTGAGTGTGGGATTTGTCATCATAGGAGTTTTTAATTATATAGGAGTAAAAAAAAGACTCCGGAAAGGAAATTACTTAAATATGTAGCCCATGACTTTAGAAATCGGCCTGACGCTTGGAATAATTTTCTTGGCTATGGTTTTATTTTTCACAGATAAGTTTTCAATAGATACAGTCTCTATCGGAGTGATGGTTCTTTTTATGCTTACTGGAATTCTCGATGTAGAAGAGGGAGTTGCAGGTTTTTCCAACTCGGCCACGCTAACTGTTGCCGCTATGTTTGTGATTTCATCTGCCATATTCAATACAGGGATATTGGACAAATTCAGCCATCATCTTAGTAAGCAGGCGGAAAAGAGTGAATTTTCCCTTATTCTGAGTTTAATGGTTTCAGCGGGTTTAGTATCAGCTGTTATAAGTGACACAGCATTGGTCGCTTTATTAATGCCTGCCGTGATCAAGCTGTCTAAAAACAATGGAATAGCGCCTTCGCGCTTACTTATGCCACTATCTTTTGGAGCGCTTATGGGTGGAGTATGTACACTCTTAGGTACTAGTACCAATATTTTGGTATCGGGGATTGCAGAGAAAAGTGGATTACCGGCTTTTGGGATTTTCGAGATGAGTAAGATGGGTATAATTTTCCTTGTCTCGGGAATTGCTTATATGGTGGTGGCGGGTAGATTTTTACTTCCAAAGCGAAAAACCCTTGACCGCTTTAGCGGTAATCCTGATTTGGGTAATTACTTATCTGAAATTTTAATCACTGGGGAATTTGAACAGCAAGACGAACCGGTCTCCAAACAACGGATCTTTAATTTACTGCCCATTAAACCACTTCAAATAATCCGAGCCGACAAGCGAAAAATTCATGTCTATCCAAATACCGCAATTCAAAAAGGCGATATCATCCGAATTACTTCTGATAAAGAATCACTTGAAAAGATAAAACCATACAAGGGAATTCAACTCAAATCAGATTTAGCATGGAAAGAAGACTTGGTAACTGCGGGCGAAGAGCGACTCTACGAAGCAGTCATTACACCAAAATCATTTCTGGTAAAAAAAAATATTAAGGAGTTGAATTTCAAAGAACTATTTAGTCAAGTCTTAATCATTGCGATTCGGCATCGTCCCGGAATGCTGGAATCCAAAATGACAAGTACATCTCTTCGGGCAGGAGATATTTTACTTCTGAGAGCTACTGAAGAAACCATTCAATCTGTTGCAGAATCAGATGGTCTGGTTTTGATCTCTGAGACTAAAAGTAAAACACTTGACAAAACCAGAATTACAGTATCTATATTCATATTAGCGACAGTTATTCTGCTTTCAGCTTTAAATATACTTCCGATTGTAGTTTCGGCGCTTGCCGGTGCCATCGCCATGGTTTTGTTTGGCATTATCAATACCGAGCAAGCCTACAAAGCGATTGATTGGAAAGTCATCCTAATGCTAGCAGGGATACTATCCATGGGTGCAGCACTGGAGAAAACCGGCGGTTCTCTCCTGATCGGCGAACTTATTGTTGGAGAAATTGGAGATTTCGGTCCAAGGGTTGTGCTGTCGGCTCTATTCGGAATCACCTTTTTATTCACTAACGTGATGTCAAATAATGCTACTGCTGCACTTTTAGCACCCATTGCTATCAGCGTAGCAAGTTCAATTGGTGTAGATTCAAGACCCATGCTGATGGCCGTGACTTTTGCCGCGAGTCTAAGTTTTATGACTCCGATGGGATATCAGACAAATGCCATGATCTACACACCAGGTAACTACAAGTTCAAAGATTATCTTATCGTGGGCACTCCGCTCAATATTCTCTATTGGATAATCGCATCTTATTTTATCCCTCTCCTTTTTCCATTTTAATCAACACCTCAGAATTATAAAAATCTCCAGCTTTATATTAATCGTTTTGGGCCTGATAATGCTCTTTGCAAATGGCTTCAGTTTTACTACCGAAGAAAATGTGACTGACACAGGTCCAATCCAAATAAATTCAGTTAAATATCAAGAAGTCCAGTGGCCAACTTATGCTTGAGTAATTTCAATATTTGCTGCAATAATACTTCTTATCGTGAGTCAAAAGAAGAAATAAACCAAATCGATAAACCCTTCCTGAGATAAGGTGCCCTTTATCCGAGTGATGTATTAAATCAATGGTATGCCGGCTTAAACCCAAATTATTAAATCCATAATATTCAGAAATTGACAATTCATAGATGCGAGCAAGGCTAAGCAAGAGTAGCTAGTTCGTGACCATTCTAAAATGATTTGTCTATATGGAAATAGCATTCACCAGATATAGATACATTCAAAAAAAGCTCCTGAATTAGAAACTTTTTTTATTTTACAAGTTCTACTCTGGCTACTTCTAAAGGATCCAAATTGAAAAACTCCTTGTGAATATTAAATTCATACTCGTCATCGGCAGGTTTCTTGGGTTGATAGGAACCATCTTCCTGCATCACATAGGAGTTTACATTGTCCCTAAGATTGTATGCGAGGATATTCATCAACTGCTTTTCAAGCAAGGGTGCCTCAATTTTGAAAAGCGACTCCAATCGCTTATCGAAGCTCCTTACCATCATATCAGCACTTCCTGCGTAGGTTCTGGTCTCTCCATTATTATGGAAATGATATATTCTGGAATGTTCCAAGAAATCCCCAACTATAGAAATCACCTGAATATTTTCACTTAAGCCTGTCCTACTTGGTCGAAGACAACAAATTCCTCTTACAATCAATTTTACAGTCACTCCAGATTGGGAAGCTCTATACAGTGCATAGATGATCTCCGAATCTTCGAGCGAATTAACCTTAATAAATACCCCACTTGGCAGTCCATTTCGGGAATTTTCCGCTTCTTTTTCTATAAACTCAATTAATTGATTTCGCATATCGCGAGGAGCGGTAATCAAATTTTTGTACTGACTTGGCATAGAATGCCCGGTAATTACATTGAAAAACTCAGATACATCGTTAGCAATGACCTCGTTGGTGGTAATCAATCCTATATCTGTATACAATCGGGCCGTATCCTCATTGTAGTTTCCAGAGCCCAAGTGTACAAATCGCGTAACCTCCGATCCATCTCGCTTCACGATTAAGAGAAGTTTTGTATGCGTTTTAAGATTTGAAATACCATAAATCACAAAACACCCAGCTTTCTGCAATTTCTTGGCTTCACGAATGTTATTCTCTTCATCAAATCGAGCTTTTACCTCAAAGAGTACTGATACGTGTTTTCCGTTTTCAGCTGCTCGCAAAAGCGCTTTTGTGATTCTGCTTTCTTTTGCAAGTCGATAAATCGTCATTTTGATGGCCATGACATCGGGATCATCGGCAGCAGAATCAATTAGATCCATGATTGGATCTATATTATTGTAAGGTTGGTGAAGCAGGATATCTTTCTCTTTCAATGCTTCAAAGATCTTCACGGTACCTTCATCTTGATACGATAGCGGTTTCACAGAGGGATGTACTTGAGGCAAGCGTTCCTTGAACCTTTTGTTTCCGACCACTTGCCATAGGCCTGTGAAATCGAGCATGCTTGACCTTTTTGCGAGAAAAACTGAATCCATTTTAAGATTCCACCGCTCAAGAAGCGAATTCAGCATCCATTTGCTATAGCCTTCTTCTATCTCGATTCGGACTACGCGCCCCGTTTTTCGCTCCATCAATTTTCGCTTCACTTCTTCGAGGAAATTGGCATCCATGTCCTCACTCTCTTCCAAAGTGAAATCGCCATTTCGCGTGATTCGAAAAAGACTAATTCCGGCGATCTCCACATTACGAAAAAGAGAAATAATATTTTCTCGAATTACCTCTTCAATGGGAATCAAAAAAAGCAAATTCTCCCGTTCGATTTCAAAAAATCTAGGTATGTTGGCTGGAATCTGTACAAAGCTGAGCTTTCGCATGTCCTTACGCTCACCCGGACTGGTAGTGACTACCCCAAATACCAAGAGCTTATTCATCAATATTGGAAAAGTACGATAGCCGTCATACACCATTGGCGTCAGCATCGGATAGATTACTTTCTGAAAGTATTCGTTGACCTTTTCTTTTTCAATCTCACTAAGTTTAGATAAGTTGGAAAGAGTGATGTGTTCTGCCTGCATCTCTGGCATAATAACTTCTGTAAAGTGATCATGCTGATCCTGATGAAAGGCTAGACATTCCTTCATCAATTTGGCTTTAAAGGGCTCTTCTCTCAAACCTGAATAGTCCACCCGTTCTTTTTCGTAATCCAAATAATTATAAAGCGATCCAACCCGAATCATGAAAAATTCATCCAAATTCGACGCGGTAATTGCCAAAAACTTCAACTTCTCGAAAATGGAGCGATGTGTTTTTTTTGATTGATCGAGTACTCGATCATTAAAAGTCAACCAACTCAGATCTCGACTGACAAGGTCACTCTTTTGAACAATGGAATTGTATTTATCGGCAACTGCTAATTTCATAGCTTAAAATATTAAAAACAGATTCAAGATGTAGGTGTGTGCTCTTGAAGTATTTTCTTGTTAGTATTAATTAAAAAAAGGGGCTAAAAAGCCCCTTTGGATTAGGTGTCGATTTTAGCGTATTTCGCATTTTTTTCAATAAAATCTCGCCTTGGGGCTACCTCATCTCCCATCAATACACTGAAAAGATGATCTGCATCTATTGCAGAATCTATAGTCACCTGTTTGATGGTTCGCACACTTGGATCCATCGTTGTAGTCCACAGCTGCTCAGGGTTCATCTCTCCAAGACCTTTATATCGCTGGATACCTACACTGTCTTCACGCCCATCTTTGGCCATTTCGGCTGTGAGAATTTTACGTTCTTCTTCTGTCCAGCAATAGCGTTCATCTTTACCTCTTTTCAAAAGGTAAAGTGGCGGTAAGGCTATATATACGTACCCTTTTTCTATCAATGCTTTCATATATCTGAAAAACAAAGTCAAAATCAATGTTCGAATATGCGAACCGTCAATGTCCGCATCCGTCATGATGATGATTTTGTGATATCTCAATCCAACAAGGTCTAATTCTTTGTCGTCATTTGCTGTTCCAAATTTTACGCCGAGCGCGGTAAGTATATTTTTGATTTCCTCATTATCGTAGATTTTATGCTCATGCGCTTTTTCCACATTCAGGATTTTACCTTTCAGGGGCAAAATAGCTTGAAATTCTCGGTCTCTACCTTGCTTGGCAGATCCTCCCGCAGAGTCTCCTTCGACTAGATATAGCTCACAGACTGCAGGATCACTATTCGCACAATCAGCTAGTTTACCTGGCAACCCACCTCCGCCAAGAATACTTTTTCGCTGCACCATTTCACGTGCCTTTCGAGCGGCATGTCTTGCTTGCGCAGCGAGAATTACCTTTCCTACGATGGTTTTTGCCTCACGTGGATGTTCTTCTAACCAAGCTTGTAAAGTCACGGAAACTGCAGAATCAACTGCGCCTAGAACATCAGAATTACCTAATTTGCCTTTGGTTTGCCCCTCGAATTGTGGCTCCTGAACCTTTACAGAAATCACCGCTGTCAATCCCTCTCTGAAATCATCTCCGGAAACTTCAATTTTCAGCTTTTCAAGCATTCCCGACTTATCGGCATAGGACTTTAAAGTTCTAGTCAAAGCTCTTCTGAATCCTGTAACGTGAGTACCACCTTCATAAGTATTGATTGTGTTCACGTAAGAAACAACATTCTCAGAATAGGAATTATTGTAACTCATTGCAACTTGCACCGGCACGTTACCATCATTGGATTCTATATAGATCGGAGCTTCTATGATTTTCTCACGACTTACATCAAGATATTGCACAAATTCCACCAGTCCTCCTTCAGAGTAAAACTCGTCTGATTTGAAAGTTCCATCATCCTCTTTTTCTCGTAGATCAGTCAAATAAATACGGATTCCCGAATTCAAAAATGACATCTCCCGTAATCTATTTGCTATAGTTTCGAATTTATATTCAGTGATCGCAAAAATGGATGCATCAGGTTTGAATTGAATAGTGGTTCCCCTTTTATCTGTTACCCCAACCTGGCGAGCAGGATATTGTGGAATTCCAATTTTGAATTCCTGTTCAGTGATAACCCCATTTCTGAAAACAGTAGCTTTCAAATCTTCGGAGAGTGCGTTTACACATGAAACACCCACACCATGTAAACCGCCCGACACCTTATAAGTATCTTTATCGAATTTACCACCTGCATGGAGTACTGTAAGCACAACCTCCAAGGCAGACTTTTTCTCCTTTTCGTGCATGTCGGTCGGTATACCACGCCCGTTGTCTTCTACTGTAATAGAATTATCCTCGTTAATAGCAACACGAATAGTGTCACAGTGACCTGCGAGTGCCTCATCAATTGAGTTATCTACAACCTCCCAAATCAGGTGATGTAAACCCTTAATCCCAATATCACCAATGTACATTGCGGGTCTCTTTCGAACCGCCTCCAGACCCTCAAGCACCTGAATATTACTGGCACCGTATTCTGATGGATTTTTTGCTTTTTCTTCACTCATATTTTTTTGGAGAAAACCCTCTAGAAGGGCTCAAAAAGGTGGTTTTTATATTTTTCAACGAGTTGCAAGATAGTCAAAAAATATGAGGTAAACGATACTTCTTTCATGCTTGTTATTGAGGTCCTTTAAAAGCCTTGGCCTTGAATACGATCAAACAAATTTTTTTATATATGGATTATCTTACTTTTTTTATTAAATGTTTGTCATCGTTTAAGCGCCGTATATACCTAATTGTATGCCTTTTATTACTTTTTGTAAAATCTTTTTTAAAAAAGGTTAAACAAATTTAATTCTGATTAACTTATGCAGATATTATAACCAAATCACTTAACCCCCAAACAAAAATTTATGAATTACACCTTATCCGCAGAACTTATCGGTCTTGACAAAATTGTCAATTCAGATCCAGTAGCCATCACGTTCTTTATAGGCTATATGGCAATGTTCGCATCTGCAGTGTTCTTTCTCGTAGAAAGAGGTTCTGTAGACGCCAAATGGAAGCTTTCGCTTCTAGTATCAGCCCTCATTACAGGTATTGCAGCAGTGCATTACTATTACATGAGAGATTTCTACATGCAAACAGGAACCAGCCCAACAGCCTTCAGATATGTAGATTGGACTTTAACTGTACCTTTGATGTGTGTAGAGTTTTATTTACTTACAAAACCATTTGGAGCCAAAACAGGAACATTAGCTAAGCTTATTATTGCTTCTCTTGTAATGTTACTAGCCGGTTACATCGGGGAAACTTCAGGTATTGATAGCAATATCATGTGGGGTGTCATCTCAACAGCAGGATATGCATACATTTTGTATGAAGTATTTCTTGGTGACATCGCTAAGCTTACTAAGGACTCTAACAGTAAAGCATTAGCAAATGCAATGTTTTTGTTAAAGATCTTTATTTCACTAGGTTGGTCTATCTATCCAATTGGATACATGGTTCTTCCAGGCAACTTGTTATCAGGATTGTTTGAAGTAAGTTCTATTGACTTATTTTACAACGTTGCTGATGCGATCAACAAAATCGGATTTGGCCTAGTAATTTATTCAGTTGCAGTTGCTGAAACTGCTAAGAACAAAAAAGCTTTAGCTTAAATTTAATTTGGCTATCTCCTGTATTTAAAGGAGGTAGCCATTTTTTTTAGCCATGGATACCTACGACTTTATTATTGCTGGAGCCGGATGTGCTGGTCTTAGTTTGGTTTATCATCTCGAGCAAAGTCAGTTAAAAGGTGCAAAAATTCTTTTAATCGATCCTTTGGCAGATGAAATTCCAAATAAAACTTGGTGCTATTGGGCTGAAGAGCCTCTTTCTATTCATCCCAAATCAGACCCAATTGTCAGTTGGAAGAAATTAATTCTATCCCAGAATCAATTGAAAATAAATCAAGATTTGGGGAAACTATCCTATTATCATATCAACAGCAAAGAGTTCTACCAAAGTATTCACACCCTAATTACAAATTCCAGTAATATCTCTTTAATAAAAGGTGAAGTTGTTGAGGTGTTGGAAAATGACTCAAGTGTAAACGTTAAGCTTAAAAACGGTCAAAATTATGCTGGTACAAAACTTTTTGATTCCAGAATAAATCCAGATACTTCCTTTTCAGACGAGTTCTTGAAGCAAATTTTCCTAGGTTGGAAAGTGAAATTTTCAGGTAATGTGTTTGACCCATCGTCTGTCACTCTTATGGATGTGAATCCTGTAGAATCAAATTTATTCTCCTTTTTCTACATATTACCTTATTCCGCTACCGAAGCTTTGGTGGAGTATACAGCCTACGCAAAAGAAAAAATTGAGTATTCCACCTTGGTTAGTTATTTAAAGGAATACTTGAGTAAACTATCACCGGTTTACAGCTATGAAGTAACTTTCGAAGAAAAAGGTGTTATCCCGATGAGTACTCAAATCCCAGTTAGCCCTGCCTCCAATAGAATTATTCCGATTGGAACTCGTGCTGGATGGACGAAATCATCAACTGGGTATACCTTTCATCGGATTCAGCAAAACTGTGAACGATTGATTCAAGAAATGATTGATCAGAAAGTACTTTCTTCTGATTCAAATTATCCTTCCAGGTTCAAATTCTATGACAATATCCTCTTAAACATTGCCCATAAATGGCCAGAAAAGTTGGGCGGCGTTTTTCTTGAACTCTTTCAGAGCTCCTCCCCTGCCGATGTAATGCGGTTTTTGAATGAAGAGACAAGTTTTACTGAAGAATTAAAAATTTTAAGTAAACTTCGTTTTTCAATTTTCATAAAAAGCTTAATGAGATATGAAGCGCGTTGAGACCTATGGGAAAATTTTAGGAGGTATTTGCTGTCTGTTGTTTTTGTTTCTTCCAGAGAGTCTAGAAATTGTTTCTTATGGTTTTTTTGGATTAATTCTGCTCTTCGTGGGAATTCCTCACGGGGCAATCGACCACCTCACCTCTGATCCTTTCATTACCCAATCAGGCTTGGTCAGATTTATCGGATTGTATTTACTTTTGATTGCCCTATATCTTGTTTGTTGGTTTTTCTTCCCGCTGATCGCCTTAATCGCATTTGTTTTAATGTCAGCTTACCACTTTGGACAGACTCATTTTATTAGAGTTAAAATTCCAAAAACTCTGGATATTGTTCTTTTTTTATCCCGTGGAATATTTTTCCTAGCCTTAATTCTACTTGGGAATTTGGAAGAAACTTCAGCTATTTTAAAAGATATTGTCACTATTCAACTTTCGCACATACAATCAATTGGACTGATAGTAATCCTGCTTTCCGGTACAATTGGAATCCAACTCTATTTACTCAAAGGGTTGCGAAGAAAAGACATGTTTGAATTAAGTGTTCTTGGAGCATTACTCTATTATTCTCCTTTGTTGGTTGGGTTTATCACCTATTTCGGCTTTTGGCATGCGCTGCCGAGCATGATTGAAGAATATGCCTATCTGAAAAAAATCCCTCAATTTAACACTTTCAAGAAATTCGCAATCCAACTTCTACCTTTCACACTCATTAGCCTAATCGGCATTTCCTTAATCTTGATGATAGGTCAGCATTATTTGGAGACTTCGCAACTGATTCTGATATTCTTCATCATGATCTCATTGATTTCGTTTCCACATATCATTTTTATGGATCGATTTTTAAGAAAAGCTGCCTAGAACTGACCGCTACTTAACATCACTAGACTGCAGGCATTAAAAGCTTCTATTCCCTGAGCATGCGCACGAGTTAGAAATTCGTGATTTTCAGCTCCAGGATTAAAAATAATTCGTTTCGGATTTAAACTCAGGAAATACTCTAGCCATTCGGATTGGTTAGCTTCACCCAGATACAAGGTGATAGTATGGATATTCTTTAATTCAGGTTTTGAACGAAGATCTTGAATCTCTTTTCCGAAAACATTCCCTTTTTTTATACCAATTGGAATAAAGTCAAATCCAAGCTCATTCAGCCTTTTTGCAGCTATATAAGCATAGCGTAAGGTATTTGTGGTAGCTCCGACGAGCAATGTTTTTATTTCAGATTTATCTTCGTTCATAGACTTTATCTCTCTCAAATGTATCCATATGGCGATGTTTTTTGGTTTCGTAGATATCCGACAGGGTAATTAGTATTCCTGTCTCCTCTACTTCTCCAAATTCATCATTCAAAGCCGTACCAAAGGTCATCATGGTCGGAGAAAGATTCATATAGGTATTAATCAATGGCGGGATATTCTCGCCGAGAGCCCTAATCCTACTATTTAGCAATTTGTAACCTTCCTTATAATTTAGGCCTTCAAACGGATCCCCTTGATCGGGAAGATCTGTTTTATAACCAAGCCTGATAGAATCCTTTGGCTGTACCAAACCTTCTCGGTCTGGGAAATAATGATTTAAAAACATCAATAACATGTCTCTACCCTCGCGGTTGAAGTGTGGGTACATGGTTACTTTGCCAAACAGGTACTTTACCTCAGGATTCAAAAGTACAACCGCACCTAGACCATCCCATAAATTATCAAGACTAAAAATTCCCTTCCGGTTATCAATTGCAGGCTGATACTTTGGCTGCACAAAAGAACGTCCAAGCTCAATCGTGTAGGGTAAGTAATCTTTCACAAACCGATCAGAGAAATCAAATAAATGAGTAGTCGAGAGATTAATTTTACCATTTCCGAGCACTGCACTTTTGCAGTTGATAACTCTATATCCCGCGACAATTTCCTCATCCTCGGGACTCCATGTGATCAATTGCTCATAGCAGTTCTCACAAGTATCATTCTCATCCAGATCCAGTTCCAGCCCTGTACCACCGCCAGCAGTTCTAAAAGTCAACTCTCGAAGTCTACCAATTTCTCGGACAACATTGGGTGAGTTGTGAAAATTTACCAAATAAACCAAATTATTTCCATTGTTGGTATGTCTCAAAAATCGCTCTTCCGTAAGTTCTCTTTTGATGATTCCCTTATCTACTGCTGGGATAATCGCTGCTTCTTTCATGCTTTACTGCCTAGTTCGTAAACTTTTTCTCTGAGGTAACCAGCCCACTGGTCATCTGTTTTTGATTGGTCAAAATTCTGGTAAGGAATCGGTTTTTCAATACGTATCACCACTTTCTTCCCTCGTTGCTTATACATCTCGTCCACCAAATAAAACATTTCGATATTCGCTTCAACTCCAAATTTCTTTCTCCAAAAACCCAAATTGTAGAAAAATTTGGAATTATTTCCTTCAATGAAACAAGGAATGACATCTTTTTTAAATTTCTTCGCTTTATTGATAAAGCTTTTCTTCCACTTTAGGTCTTTTATCCCTTCCTCACCTTTCCTTGAAACCAACCCTGCAGGGAAAATAAGAACTGCATAATCGCCTGAATATACTTCATCAATCCGTGAAATAACTTCCTGCGAGTTTTTTCCATGCTTGTTGATCGGTACAAAAATTGGTGCAAAACCCCTAAAGGTCATCAAAAGGTCATTTACCAAAAAACGAATATCACTCCGAACTCTACCCATCGCATACATCATGGCCACGCCGTCCATACCGCCAAGAGGGTGATTTGCTGCAATTATGACCCCACCTGATTTCGGGAGATTTTCTTCTCCTATCAACTCTACCTCCAGTTCGAGCTCATGAATCAATGCATTGACAAACTCTATTCCATGAAGATGGATTATTCTAGAGTAGACATCATTCAGCCACTGCTCATGCGTCACTCTCTTGATATAGGAAAGTATAAACTCTGGAATCCACTTAAGTAATTTTGGATTTTTGGAGTTGATAGCTTGCTCAATGTTTATCACTTTTTCGCTCATGCAGTACTAGGCTGTTGGTGGGTTTAAACCGAAATAATTCAATTACGGCTTTAAAATAGTTCCTAAAGTACAAAAAACCTTCTTTTATATTTAAATAGGAATCTACAACTCATTACTTCCCTGAAAACCAATTTGATTGATTTCTTGTATTAAAAGAAAGATTTTAAAATGATCATCCTCATCACAGGAAGTACCTCCGGAATCGGACTGGAAACACTCAAAGGGCTTTACTCCATTGCCAGCAAAATTATCTTGCCGGTTAGAAGTCTTTCGAAGGCAAATTCCTTAATCAAACAATTCCAAGATCCTTCGAAAATAGATCTTATAGAATTGGATCTGGAAAAACTTGAAAGTGTATACCGAGCCTCACTAGTGATAGCTTCTAAATATCAAAGAATCGATCTGCTGATCAATAATGCCGGAGGGATGTACCCTTCTGATAAAAAAACAATAGATGGGCTGAGTGTAACCTTTCAAGTCAATCATTTAGGACATTATTTGTTGCTCAAAAAACTACTTCCCAATCTGATTTTGGCTCAGGGAAAAATAATTCAGATTAGTTCAGAAGCTCACCGAATCGCTTCTGTCAATGAAGAAGATATTGGATTGCTTAAATCTTCCAATACTTTACATGCCTATGCTAATGCCAAACTTTATAACATTTTAGTTAGCAGATATCTTACCAATAATTATAAGTCTTATGATTTGACTTGTTATTCACTTCATCCCGGAGCCGTCAGAACATCTTTTGGAAAAGATTCAAATCCTTTTCTAAAAGCCATTATACGTGCCACACAACTATTCTTCATCGGCCCGAAGGCTGGTGCAGAGACGACTATTTTCCTTTCAAAAACAGACACAAATCAATTGATCGATGGGGCTTATTATGTAAGGGGAAAAACAAAGTCTCCATCCTCCCGAGCACTGGATAGTAACTTAGCAGAAAAGCTCTGGAAGTACTCCGAGCAAATTCTCGTCGAAAAGGGTTACTTATAATTTTATTACTTTTGCAATCGAAATCATCCTCAACACATGCAAGAAGCTATTCTTTCCCTCACACCCGGACCTTGGACAGATTACGAACTCATCGATACCGGTGGGTTCGAGAAATTGGAACGGTTTGGGAAATTCATCCTTAGCCGCCCTGAACCTCAAGCCATCTGGGATAAATCACTTCCCGAATCAGAATGGAAAAAATTAGCAGATGCTCATTTCGCAAAGGAAAAAAGCAATCCTGAAAAAGGAAACTGGGAACAACATAGCAATATGCCACACAACTGGGCAATAGAGTATTCGAATGGAGATGGTGGACTCAAATTGAGTCTTAATCTAGCGCTGACCTCTTTCAAACACATTGGCTTATTTCCCGAGCAAGCTGTCAACTGGGAATATCTGTATCAAACCATTAAAAAATCTCCTGTCAGAAATCCGAAAGTCCTCAATCTTTTTGCCTACACTGGAGCTGCATCTGTTGCCGCAAAAGCCGCTGGAGCGGATGTGACCCATTTGGATTCTGTAAAGCAGGTGGTGACTTGGTCACGACATAATATGGAGTCATCTGGTTTGGATGGTATCCGCTGGATGGTAGACGATGCGATGAAATTTATTAAGCGAGAAGCTCGAAGAGGGAACAAATACAATGGAATCATATTGGATCCACCTGCCTACGGTCGAGGTCCTGAGGGCGAAAAATGGGTTCTCGAGGAGCAAATAAACGAGATGCTCAAGGTTTGTGCAGAGATTCTGGAACCTGAGGATCATTTTCTGTTATTAAATATGTATTCATTAAGTTTCTCTTCACTCATAGCCGCCAATCTTATCCGCTGTAATTTTGGCGAGGTGAAAAATGCCGAACACGGCGAATTATATCTACAAGACAATCATTCTAAAAAGCTCCCTCTGGGAATATTTTTCAGATTCTCCAGCTTTTAATAAACTCCAATCATGAATAATAGGCAGCTTTTCTTATCCCACTTAGCTCAGACGACAGATTTTCCGCTGATGATCGAAGTGGAAAAAGCAGATGGAATCTATCTTTATGGACCAAATGGAGAGAGATACTTCGACCTTATAGCAGGCATCGGGGTGAGCAATGTAGGACATCGGCACCCTAAAGTCCTATCCGCTATACACGAGCAGTTAGACAAATATCTGCATTTGATGGTCTACGGAGAGTACGTGCAATCACCGCAAACCTTGCTCGCAAAAGCCCTAACCGACACCCTTCCCGAGCATTTGGACAATGTCTATCTGGTCAATAGCGGATCAGAGGCAATCGAAGGTGCACTAAAATTAGCCAAACGATATACAGGAAGACCTAATCTGGTCTCGTGCGTCGATGCATATCATGGAAGCTCCGCTGGCTCACTGAGCGTGGGAGGAAATGAAATCTTCAAAAGAGCCTACCGCCCTTTGCTTCCCGGTATTTCCCACATCTACTATGGAAGTTTTTCTGACTTGGTAAAAATTGATACCAATACTGCAGCAGTCGTGATTGAGACCATTCAGGGTGAGGCAGGTATCCGGGTGGCCTGCACTCAATATTTCAAAGCGTTGCGAGAGCGTTGCGACGAAACCGGAACGCTCTTGATTCTGGATGAGATTCAGGCTGGCTTTGGTCGAACTGGGAAATTTTGGGCTTTCGAGCATTTTGATATTATTCCTGATTTGGTAGTCTGTGCCAAAGGAATGGGAGGCGGAATGCCTATCGGCGCATTTATCGCCAATAAAGAGGTGATGGCTGCTTTCAAAAATAATCCGCTACTAGGTCACATAACCACTTTCGGAGGTCACCCGGTGAGTGCCGCAGCGTCGATCGCCACGATTCAGGTTCTATTGGAAGAAAACCTAATCAACCAAGTAGAAGCAAAAGCAAATCTCTTCAAAAGCCTTCTAATTCACCCGAAAATCAAAAACATCCGAAATAAGGGCTTGATGATGGCTGTAGAATTTGAATCATTTGAAGTCCTCAAGCCGATTATTGATCGCGCCATTGCTCTCGGTGTGATAACAGATTGGTTTCTGTTCTGTGACGACTCCATGCGGTTAGCACCTCCTTTGATAATCACTGAGGAAGAAATCAGAGAAGCTTGTAAATTGATTTTGGAAGCAATTGACAGCTAAGTTTTATCTTTGGAAATTCCAGAACTAAAATCTATTGAAAAACATAAATTGGAAGTAAAAAACCATCGGTTGATCTGATAAGACTCCCCTTTCGAAAAAAATAAACCCAACACCCAAAATGAAAAAAATCGGCATTGTACTGGGATCAATTGTCCTACTGCTCGTCATCGGCTCACTGGTAGTGATCTACCTCCATTCACCACAATATAAAGGTGAAATAACCTTAGCAGGTCTCACTTCAGATACTGAAGTGCTTTTTGATAAATACGGCGTACCTCACATCTATGCGGAAAATGCCGAAGATGCTTATCAAGCGCTAGGGTACGTCCATGCTCAAGACCGGTTATTTCAAATGGAAATGATGAGACGAGTTGGCACCGGAACGTTGGCTGAATTTTTGGGAAAAGATCTTTTGGAAATTGACAAATTCTTTAGGACGCTTGGCATTCCAAATCACGCGTTAGAAAGTACCGAGTACTGGAATAGTCAGCCAAACTCGCCCTGGAAGTCAGCTACCGAAGCCTATATCAGAGGAGTGAATCAATTTATCCAGCAGGGGAAAATCCCGATTGAATATACTTTGCTTGGCGAATCGCCGCGAGAATTTACGATTAACGACATGAATGCTATTACAGGATATATGGCCTTCACTTTTGCAATGAGCGTGAAGACAGATCCATTGATCACCAAAATGGTGCGTGAACTTGATTCGGCCTATTTAGATGTGCTTTCCTTACAGACTTTGCCCTCACATCATTTTATCCCTAATCATTATCCGGATTCGTTGATGAAATCATCTACCTCCACTACCACAATCAGCGCCATCTTGGCAAAACTTCCTGTTCCCACTTTGGAGGGATCAAATGCATGGGTCGTTGCTGGATCCAAAACTAAAAGTGGGAAAGTACTTTTCCTCAACGATACCCATATTGGTTTTTCATCGCCTTCGGTTTGGTATGAAGCGCATTTAGAATACCCAGGCTATAGTTTTTATGGGAACCACTTAGCTGGATTGCCTTTTGGATTGGTTGGCCACTCCAAGACTCACAGCATCGGACTCACCATGTTTGAGAATGATGATCAGGATTTCTTCGAAATAAAGACTAATCCAAACAATCCAAATTCCTATCTCATTGGCGAGGTCTCTTACCCTTTCTTATCACGGATCGAGACCATTGCGGTGAAAGATCAGGAATCAATCAGCCTAGAAATCAGATCCACGATCCATGGCCCAATCATGAATGAGGTCGTGCCTGAAATCGCCGCACTCACCTCAAATCCTGTCGCTTCCTGGTGGGTATATGTACTCGAACCCACGAAATCTCTTGAAGCAACCTATAAGATGAACCATTCCAAGTCCATGGAGGAATTGGCTGATGCAACAGCTTTGATCCATGCTCCAGGATTAAACATCATGTACGGTGATAGTACGGGGAATATTGCTTGGTGGGCTGCCGCAAAGCTTCCAATTCGATCCGAAAAAGTCCATTCAAAAATCTTTGCAGATGGCTCAGATCCAGAGACACTACCCAAAGGTTGGTATCCTTTCACCGACAATCCTCAAAGTATAAATCCACCTAGCGGCTATGTAATATCTGCCAACAATCAACCTGATACCTTGCAAAACGGAGTACTATTTCCTGGTTATTATTATCCTGGAGACCGCTATCAGCGAATAGCAGATGCATTGGAAGCTCGAAACGACTGGGATACCGAATCTATGAAATCCCTTCAATTGGAAACTGTCAATATAAGTCATCCGAAAAATGCTAAAGAACTCATAGCTGCTATAAATCAACCTGATTTTGAGAAATATCAAAAAGTAATCGAGCTGCTCGACGATTGGGACGGTGATCACCAGCTAAAAGGCATCGAGCCCACTCTTTACTACAAATGGCTATACCATACGCTTCGCCTGAGTATGGAAGATGAAATTGGAAAGGAATCATTTACCAACTATTTAGGAACATTTCTGATGATCAGGAGTACCTCTGGCTTTTTAGCTTCTTCGCAAAATCCTTGGTGGGATAACAAGAGTACCTCCACTATTGAATCAAAATCTACAATTATAAACTTTGCCTTGAAGCAAACACTAGAAGAGCTGGAAGCTCAATTTGGAGCTGATTGGAAAAATTGGAACTGGGAAAAGGCAATTGTTTCAGAGCATCCACATCCATTGGGTACTCAGGAACCTCTCGATAAAATCTTCAACGTAAAAACTTCTCCGCTTCAAGCCAATGCTGAGGGGATCAACAAGCTCGCATTCACTTTGAATGGAGATGGAATCTACAAAGTCAGTTCAGGCCCTGCAATGCGGATCATTTTAGATTTTGAAAATGTGGAAAAATCCATTTCCGTACTTCCTACCGGCCAAAGTGGGAATCGCTTTAGCAGACATTATCGTGATCAGGCAAAATTATTTGTCAAAGGAAAATATAGAGGGCAGTTGATGAATAGAAAAGAAATCTTAAGAAACGCCAAAGAACCCCTCATTTTAAAGCCTTCGAAAACTTCGAACGCTAATTGAGAGTTATACTTTCAAATAGTAATACCATGAAAAACGAAAAGAAAATTTATCCTATACAAGTGAATGAAGAGGAGTTGAAGGCAAAGCTAGACTCGCCATCATACCATGTGTTGCGAGAAAAAGGAACTGAACGAGCTTTTACGGGAGAATATTACCTAAATAAGGAAACTGGAATCTACGAATGCAAGGTTTGTGGAAATGATATATTCCACTCTGCCAATAAATACGATTCAGGCTGTGGCTGGCCAAGTTTCACAGAACCCGTCAGTCCAGAAGCGATTGATGTCCACATGGATTATTCACATTTAATGGTTCGCGAGGAGATTCTTTGCGGCAAATGCGGCTCTCACTTGGGACACAGATTCCCCGACGGCCCAGAAGATCAAGGTGGCATCCGATATTGCATCAATTCGGTGAGTTTGGATTTCAAAGGAGAATAGTCTCCCTCATATATTTAAAAAAAGTCCTGCTTTTAATCAATGCAGGACTTTTTTTGGTCAATTTCGACTAAGATGACTAAGCTTTGCTGCTTAAAACATTCTTTAAGAAATGGGTTTTATATAAAACAATGCATTTATATACCGCGCCATGAGTATCCCCACTTATGGCAATACATACATATCCATCGTTCGTTTTGGTATATTCATGCTTTTTGTATCATGCCGAATCTACCAAATCTGAGAATACAGACCGCTTTGCAGTAAAAAAACAAACCTCCACCCGTTTTGACGAACCCTTATTTTCTCGATTGATACCAATTCGGCCAAAACCTCGAATATTTTTGGTTCTTGAAGCTACAGTCAAAATGCCCCTCGGGTGGTATATCCAAAAATCAAGATTTGATATTCTACTATTCGGAAGCAAAACTTAATTATCCGACCATACAACCTTGGGCAGCAAATCATACTTTCATATTTATTTTCACTTTGTGTCTCTTTGTGAATTCTTAGTGTTTTGTGGTAAAAAAAATACTCAGATCTCACCAAAAACCCACAGTCAGATACACTCAAATCATATAATCCCTTGATCGGGATATTTTCCGGTTACTGTGCGTCCAAATACTTTTAGTTCCTCAATCTGAGCATCCATATTTCCATCGGGGAAAATATGAGGTCCAATCCCTGCGATTTTCTTCTTATAATCAAGATAACCTATTACTACGGGCACGCCTGCTCCTAGCGCAATATGGTAAAAACCTGATTTCCATTTTTTCGCCGCAGATCGAGTACCTTCAGGAGTCACCATAATCGCAAGATCTTCCCGCTCTTTGAGCATACTGATCATTGCTTCGGTATAAGTTTGCTTTCGACCACCGGGAATTCGCTTTCGGTCAATAGCTATTGCACCTAATTCTGAAAGGATCCAGCCCAATGGACCAATCATCGCTTCTTTTTTTATAGTAAACTTTACCGGGATATCCATCAGAAAAAATGCCGCACGAGCATATATCAAATCCCAATTAGAAGTATGTGGAATTGCAATTAAAACCGCGTTCTTAACCCCTTTGGGCCATACCCCTTTAAATTCCCATCCTGTGATCCAAAACAAAAACCTTGATAGCCCTTTCATCATACCTTTTCTTCTATTTTCCTTTTAGCACCTAAATCAATCATCTCAGGAAATTCTTCAATCACTCTCATCGTCTGATCATATCCTGCTTGAAAGAGCTCGGGTGCTTTTTTGATATCAAACACCCCATATTTTCCGAGACCTGGTGCTTCGATAAAATAATCACACTTAGATTTTCGACTGTAGACGTTGTAATTCATGGCCATGATCACCGATCTCTCAATCAGATTCTTCATATTTCGAATATTCGTTTCTTCCGGCAGCTGATTGCAATTCACCCCAATCACATAATCGCAAATCCCTTCCAAGGGCTCAACAGGCAGATTATTCAACACCCCTCCATCCACAAAATAACGATCTCCGATTACTATTGGATCAAACATACCAGGAATGCAAGACGAGGCCATGATTGCTTTTATAAGTTCTCCTTCAGAAAAGTATGTGACTTTCCCCTTTTTAATATCGGTAGCAGCTACTGAAAGTGGTGTTTTGAGTTGCGCAAAGTCGTTATGCATGAAATATATTTCAAACAGTGTCTCCATCGCTGTCATTCGGAGGATTCCAGTAAGCGAAATCGCAGGGCGCATGAATTTAAAATAATTCGTTTCTACGATTATTTTCATAATCTCCTCCGGTGAATAGCCCTGACAATACATTGCACCAGCAATGGCGCCAGCTGAAGTACCCGAAATCTTGGTCGGAACTATCCCGACTTCGACCAGAGCCTTCAATACTCCTAGATGGGAAATCCCACGTACTCCACCACCGGATAAAGCAATTCCAATTTTTGTTTTAGATTTCATCAAGTCTGAAGGTTTGATCCAGTCTTACTCCTCGATCTGTCATTTTTACAGTGCAGCATTCATTTTCACCATCATGCTCAAAAAACAAAATGTACTCTTCCCTCGCTGCTTCTTCAAGAAACTTTGCTTTTTCCTCCATGGTAAGCAGTGGCCTTGTATCGTAGCCCATAACATAGGGCAATGGAATATGACCCACAGAAGGTAATAAATCAGCCACAAAGACGACAGTTTTGTTTTTATATTGAATTTTTGGGATCATCTGCTTATCGGTATGCCCATCCACTGTAATGAAATCAAAGCCTGGCAAGAAAGATTTCGAATCTAAATCGAGAAAGTCAAGCTGTCCTATCTCTTGCATAGGTAGAATATTATCCGTCAGAAATGAGGCTTTCTCCCGAGGATTAGGAATAGTTGCCCATTCCCAGTGGTCACGATTACTCCAGTAAGTCGCTCGTGGAAAGGTCAGTTCGAATTGACCATGCGAACCGTATTTGACTCCTCCGCCACAATGGTCAAAATGAAGATGTGTAAGAAAATTGTCAGTGATCATCGAAGGACTTATTCCAAGCTTCCGCAGGTTTTTGTCCAAAGAATCATCTCCGTGTAAGTCGAAATGAGAGAAAAATTTTGCGTCCTGTTTATTTCCAATACCATTATCTATCAGTGTGATTCGGTTAGCGTCTACTACAAGTAAAGAGCGCATTGCCCAGGTGCAAAGATTTTTCTCATCGGCTGGATTGGTCCTAGACCAAAGCGATTTTGGCACTACACCAAACATTGCTCCACCATCCAACTTGAAAAATCCGGTATTGACTACATGTAATTCCATACGCTTAAAGAAAAAGCCCGGGCTTGAGAGAGTCCGGGTTTTGAATTATTCTACAACTACGCCCATGGCGCAGAATTTATCGATTCGTTGGTTTATACGCTTTTCAGGTTTCATCTTATCCAGTTCCTTCAAGGATTGAATAATTGTCTCTTTAATAGTATTCGCCATCCATTTCATATTGCGATGCGCCCCTCCTGAAGGTTCTGGAATAATATCATCGATCAATCCATTTCCTTTCATATCCTTAGCGGTCAACTTCAAAGCCTCAGCGGCCTGCTCCTTATAATCCCAAGATCTCCAAAGAATAGAACTACAAGACTCTGGCGAGATTACAGAATACCAAGTATTCTCCAGCATAAAGACTCGGTCTCCAATCGCAATCCCAAGAGCACCGCCTGATGCGCCTTCACCAATGATAATACAAATCACCGGCACCTTTAGCATAAACATTTCTTTCAAATTTCTGGCGATTGCTTCACCTTGACCTCGTTCTTCAGCTTCCAATCCTGGAAATGCACCTGGAGTATCAATCAATGTTACAATAGGTTTGCCAAATTTCTCCGCCATCTTCATTAATCGTAGTGCTTTTCGATAGCCTTCAGGGTTGGCCATTCCAAAGTTACGTTCTTGACGCTGTTTTGTATTTCGGCCTTTCTGTTGACCTATAAACATTACTGATCTACCGTCAATATCTCCCAGCCCACCGATCATCGCTTTGTCATCTTTGACGTTGCGGTCGCCATGGAGCTCTACAAAATCATTTGTGATCTCATAAATATAATCCAAGGCATATGGACGATCAGCATGGCGGGAGAGCTGCACACGCTGCCATCTGGTTAGATTTTGAAAAGTTTCTGTCTTCAAGGCTTCTATTTTTTCTTCCAGTGAATCAATATCTGAACCTAAATCGATATTCCGGCCTTTGGCCAAGTCCTTCATTTCTAGAAGTTTTTGCTCTAAATCTGCAATAGGTTTTTCGAATTCTAATACCATATCGGTTTTTTTTACAGAAACAAAGATAAGCATTATCCCTTTGAGAAAAACCCTTGTGCATAAATGGAAGCTATTTCACCCTTCGGAAAATTATTTCCCTGACTCAGAATAACATAAGGTTTACTGTCAAAAAATCTTTGCGTAAGGTATTGCATGAAAACTCGAAATATCTACCTTTGCATCACTTCAAACGAGAAGCAAATCCAATAGGATCACAATAGGATAAAACCTTCAAGATAATATACGGACAGTAAAGCTTGTTATCTCCTAAAATCATTGGAAAACATGGGTAGAAGTCAGAAGAAAATGGAGTGGTAGTTCAGCTGGTTAGTCCCGATAATTATCGGGAGCCTGCTTTGATTGCCAAGAAGAAATGGAGTGGTAGTTCAGCTGGTTAGTCCCGATAATTATCGGGAGCCTGCTTTGATTGCCAAGAAGAAATGGAGTGGTAGTTCAGCTGGTTAGTCCCGATAATTATCGGGAGCCTGCTTTGATTGCCAAGAAGAAATGGAGTGGTAGTTCAGCTGGTTAGTCCCGATAATTATCGGGAGCCTGCTTTGATTGCCAAGAAGAAATGGAGTGGTAGTTCAGCTGGTTAGAATGCCTGCCTGTCACGCAGGAGGTCGCGGGTTCGAGTCCCGTCCATTCCGCTTAAAGCCTTAGAGAAATCTAAGGCTTTTTTGTTTTTTAAATTTTATGACCAAATCTCTTCTTATATGAAACTATAGCCCGACATCAAGGAGGTCTCGGTTACGTACTACTGTCGGAACGTGTCCCATCTCCCGAAAAAATCGGAACAGGCGATTCCGCTTAATGCCTTAGAGAAATCTAAGGCTTTTTTGTTTTTTATACTTTATGATTGAATTCAAATTCATGAAAAAACTATATCTGCTCATGTTGAAAGTATGGTTCTATACCGAAAATTGATTTGAAATTAATGGATCTATCTCATTTCTATTAAATCCAAGCGATGGAATATTACTCCATATTATATTGCTTGACTCGGGATCAAAAAAATAAGATTTGATTGACATAAATCCATGTCTGTGAGTCACCTCGTATTTCATTTGAATATTGAAAACCGAAAGCTCACTTACGAACCACTGCTTTATTTAGGAGTTGAGAGTTCAATTATTAAAATAAATAACCTGTTCCAGTTTCTCTATGGTAGATTTTCCCCTTAAATGAAAAATCAATTTTCAATAGGAACAGAAATAAAAATCGCCTTAATGGTATATGGAAAAACTCCATCTATTCAGGCTTCGCAAAAACAACTTTTTGGGTCGAAAAACAGAACAAAGTCGTATCAGATTTTTGAGCAACTCAATCAGCATACTCAGGTAATTTCAAAAAAGTCAAACATTGACTGTATTTGGATTTATGAGCACGAAGTTACTGGAAACACGTTTGGGACCCGTTACTCAAAGGCTTTTGAGTCAATATTCGAGCAAGGCTACGATTTTGTTATCTCTATTGAAAATGATATCCCAGGACTCAATGAGAGTCATATTCAAATTGCCGCTTCCAGGTCTGCAAAACATCAAGCCGTGTTGGGCCCTACTCAGGATGGTGGAGATTATTTAATTGCAATTCACAGCGAATCATTTGACGCAGAATTGTTTGCAAAACTTCCTTGGAACACTAATCAGCTCCATGATGCATTAAACACCTATTTAACAGTCGCTGATCAAGAGGTCTTCCAATTGGTAGAACTGATAGATATTGATGATTTTAACTCATTTTCAAAATCAGCGCGTCAAACTACCAGAGGATTTTTTCATAAACTTTTTATCAGAATACTTCAAAGTATTCAAGAATACACCAAATCTAAAAATCCCACTTTCAATCCCACGCTGATCCATCAGGATCATCCTTTACGTGCCCCACCGCTATCTCTTTAATTTTCATTCTCAGTTAACTCTCTAACTGATAACCGATAAGGATAAGCGCCTAAGCCAGTTCAAGGACTTATTCATTTCTATTACTATGTGAAAACTATATATGAAATATATATTTATACTTCTATTTATAATCAATATCAGGCAAATCAACGCTCAGCAAAGTACCATTCAGGGCCAAGTGATGGACATCGATGGATTACCAATTCCAGGCGCCACAGTAAATGAAAATGGAACCAGAAACATAGCCATCACCGATCTTAACGGGGGTTTCAAGCTCAACCCTTCTGGTAAGCAATTCACCCTGACCGTGAGTTTCATCGGCTTTGCAACACAACAAATTACTGTAGACCCATTCTCAATATTGCTGGAAATTGTCCTTTTGGAATCCACGGAAAATCTGGAAGAGTTTGTAGTCACGGCGCTGGGAGTAGAACGTCAGCGACAATCACTTTCCTCTTCAGTATATAAAGTAGGTGCCCGCGAACTCACTGACGTACCTCAAACAAACTTGATTAATTCCCTATCTGGGCAGGTGGCTGGAGTGCAGGTAACAAACGGTTCATCCGGAGTAGGCTCATCAGCACGAATAATCATTCGTGGAGAAAGTTCTTTGAGTAGTAATAATCAAGCGCTAATTGTAATCGACGGAATACCTATCAGCAATCAAATGATCTCCAGCGATCTTTTCAATGACGGCACGAATATTCAGGAAGTTGACTTTGGAAATGGTGCTTCTGAAATAAGTCCAGAGGATATTGAATCAATTTCTATTTTGAAAGGCCCTGGATCTGCAGCCTTATATGGTACCAGAGGTGCAAATGGGGTTGTATTGATCACTACGAAAAAAGGGAAAAGAATGCCAGGCATCGGAGTGAGTTTGAATAGCACCTTGACTCTGGATGGTTTACTGACTCTACCGGATTATCAAAATGTCTACGGCGGAGGTTCACGTGGAGAATATGCTTTCCAAAATGGCATCGGTGCCGGAGTTAATGACGGAGGAATCTCAAGTTATGGACCAAAGCTAAATACCGGCTTACTTGTAAAGCAATTTACCGGTCCTTCGGTAGATGTGAATGGAAATCCTGTCAGAGCAGGTGATGTAATCAGTAGAACTCGGCCAGATGGAAGCTACAATCCCATTACTGCCACGCCCTGGATCGCAAGACCTGATAATGTCAGGGATTTTTACCATACTGGTGTCACCGCTCAAAACAACCTTTCTGTAAGCGGATCTAATGAAAAAGGTGGAGTCAGAATCTCCTATAGTAACCTGAGAAACGAAGGAATTTTACCCAATACTGATCTCAATCGAGATGGCTTATCAATCAGCTTAAACCAGAAAGTCACTGATCGCTTAAAGGTGGATTTCTTTGGAAACTACATCAATTCCAGAAGTAACAACAGACCTAACTTGGGATATGGCTACGAAAACGTCCAATACGGATTTAACTGGACTGGCAGACAGACCGATATTGGAGCTCTTCGAGACTACTGGCAAGCAGGACAAACAGGCATTCAACACTATGACTTCAACTACCTTTGGCTGACCAACCCTTACCTCACGCTATTCGAGAATACCAATAGTTTTAATAAGAACCGAATACTGGGAAATCTAGCTATTTCCTATAAACTGACTGATAAGCTTATCATTCGAGTGAGAACCGGATTAGACAATTATTCCGACAATCGCGCTTTCCGTCGCGCTTTCAGTACCAACCGAAGACTTTTTGGAGGATATCGGGAAGATAACGTTCGTTTTAATGAATTGAACTCGGACGTCCTTCTGAGTTATGCGGATGAAATCAATAGCTCTTGGAAATACACAGTTAATATTGGAGTAAATCGCCTGGATCAAAAAATAAATTATGGATATACAGAAGCAGGTCAATTAGCACTTCCGGGAATTTATACACTGGAAAATTCTCGCGTTCCACTTCGAGGAAGCAGCCAGATTTTTACCAAACGAATTAACAGCGGCTATGTCTTTGGAGACTTATCCTATCGATCAATTTTATTCTTTGACCTTACGCTCCGAAATGATTGGTCAAGTACCCTGCCTGAAGCAAATAATTCATTTGCGTATTATTCAGGAGGTTTCAGCTATGTTTTTTCAAATCAACTGAACCTACCAAAAACGATTTCTACGGGTAGTTTTAGATTCAATCTGGCAAGTGTTGGTAATGATACTGATCCTTATCAGCTCAACAACACCTTTCAATTCAATCAAAATTATGGATCCTTCACCCGGGTCACGAATCGAACTGTCCTAAACAACCCCAATCTAAAACCAGAACGTCTCAACGCCATTGAATTTGGCCTGAACTTGGGACTATGGGAAGATCGAGTAATGCTGGACATTTCTACCTATCAAAATACGAGTATCGACCAGATCATCGGCAGGCCAATCTCCGCTGCTTCAGGTTTTAGCAACAAAGTAGAAAATGGTGGACAAGTTCGGACCCGGGGCTTTGAAGCAAGTCTAAATGCTTTTGTCTTGGACAAAGGCGCATTGAATTGGACCATGGGAGCAAATTTCACTACTTATCGAAGCGTGGTCATCGAACTCCCCGATGGAGTCGACCAATATGTCACTGGAGAAGCGAGTGTTTTTGCAGGATCCGGAGGATCAAATTCAGTGTTTTATATCGCTAAGAAAGATGGAAGAATTGGTGACATGTATGGTTCCGGTTTTCAGGAATTTGAAGGTCAAATTATTTATGGTACAAATGGACTTCCTATTCAAGATGAGAAGTTGAGATTACTCGGAAATTACAATCCGAATTTTATATTAGGGCTTACCAATCAATTTCGATACAAAGGATTTCAACTCGGATTTGTAGTTGATTGGCGACAAGGAGGTACCCTTGTTTCGCGAACCAGGGCGCTGGGAAGTACCTCAGGAGTCTTAACAGAGACTTTGGTGGGAAGAGAAACCGGAGTAATCGGTGCTGGTGTGAAAAATGTAGGCACGCCTGAGAATCCACAATACATTATTAATACCACTTTAGTACCGGCTAGTACATTTTACAATAATTTTTTCGATCGAGGAAATGAAGCAAGCGCTACTTACGATGCATCTTATGTCAAGCTTAGACAACTCAGCCTGTATTACGATTTACCTTCTGGAATGGTAAATCGGATCGGTTTTCAAGCTGTTAAAGTGGGTGTGGTAGGAAGCAATTTGTTGTTGTTCACCGAGAATCCGCACGTCGATCCTGAGCTGAATGCCCTACAAGGTCGAAATATCACTTACGGTGTCGAGGACATGTCCTATCCGTCTACGAGAAGTATCGGCTTTAGCATTAAAACACAATTCTAACCATGAAAAAGTCAACTTTATATAGCGCTTTCCTTTTAACGGGCTTCAGTATGTTCTCTTACTCCTGTACGGAAGGTTTTGATAAAATCAATCGCAATCCAAATTCTCCGGAAGCTATTGGACCCCAATTTCTGCTCTCGAATATCATCTCAGTTGCGGCAAACGAGAACACCTATACTCAGGGATTTCGCCTGTCAAATTATTTGGCGCAATTTGCTGCCAGCGTAGAGTTTGAGCGAATCGATCGCTACGAAATGGGAAGCAATGCCCAGTACTGGAATAGTACCTTTCAATTATTGAATGATATCGAGTCAATCCAGAATAACCCTGCGACGAATGAAGCCTATAATGCGGTGTCAGATATTATGAAGGCGTATTTGTTTTCTCAATTGACAGACATGTGGGGAGATATTCCCTATTCAGATGCCTTGGGCGCAAAAAACGAAAGCTTTACCCCAAAATATGACACACAGGAAAAAGTCTATACTGATCCTCAAAATGGAATTTTGGCTATCCTAAAGCGATCTTCTGAAACCTTGAAAAATACCTCCGCAAGTATTCAGGGCGATATGATGTTTAACAATAACCTGGATAAATGGCGTCGTTTTGCCAATTCGCTTCGATTGAGATATATGCTTCGAATAAGCACGAAATTGACAAATTATTTAGAGATGCAGGCCTTAGTCACTGAGAATTACTTTATGCGAAATAATCAGGATAATGCGGTCGTACCTTATTTAACTTCAGCGCCGAATCAGTGGCCGATGTCCCAGTCTGCATTGGGTCTTTATCAGGAACATCGGATGACCAAGACAGTGGATTCCGTGTTAAAAGCCTGGAATGATCCCAGACAAGCTATTCTCTACAAACCTACCCAGCTAAGCGTAACAGCTGGAACTCCTCAGTTCAAAGGACTCCAAAATGGCTTAAACCGAGAGACAATCAATGAATTTGGAATCAAATTGAATGATGTTTCACTTTTTGGAGCGATTTTCAGAGATGTGCCACATGGAGTTGACGGGCAGTTTATGCAATATTCAGAACTTCAGTTTGCTTTAGCTGAAGCAGCTAGCCGAGGGTATATTTCCGGAAATTCAACTAGCTATTATGAAGCTGGGATCAAGGCAAGTTTCGACTATTTCAAGGCTCAGCTTCCTAATGGTTATCTAGCTCAGTCAACAGTGAAGTTGACTCCTGAAGATGCACTCAACAAAATCTTAACCCAGAAATGGCTTTCCCTGATTAATAATGGTCATGAAGCTTGGTTTGAGATCAGAAGAACGGGGATTCCTAAAATAACTCCCGGACCTGACAATCTAAACGATGACAAGTATCCTGTTCGATACCTTTATCCAGAATCGGAGCAAGCAGTAAACAAGACAAACTACACCGAAGCTGCCAGTCGTATGGGTGGCGACAACATCAATAGTAAAGTTTGGTGGGAGAAATAATTGAAAT
>Ga0209390_10000928_pt1 | contig 57984 bp, 48 predicted proteins | sample BON01_FD_187212 | JGI IMG/M metagenome (GOLD analysis project Ga0209390, IMG submission 187212) | Freshwater microbial communities from Lake Bonney liftoff mats and glacier meltwater in Antarctica - BON-01 (SPAdes) (version 2) | ecosystem: Environmental > Aquatic > Freshwater > Ice > Glacier...
GCTTGAAACCATTCTAAAAGAACTAGATGTAATCCTCATTAAGGCACAATCGGGGCAGGAAGCTTTGTCTAAAATAGAAGGTCAGGAGATTGCCATAGCCCTGCTTGATATCCACATGCCCGAAATGAACGGTATTGAACTTGCAGAGATAATCCAAAACGATAAAAGCAGGGAAAAAGTTCCAATTATTTTTATTACTTCACATGTAAAGGAGGATTTATATCTAGAAAAATGTTACGAATCGGGTGCTGTCGATTTTATACTTAAACCCATAGTGAGAACTATTCTTCTTAGCAAAGTGAAACTTTTCTTGGAATTATACCGTCAAAAGAAACAAATTCTTGAAGATTACCTAGAATTAGAAGAAATAAAACATGAAAAGGCTTTACTTACACAAGTAGAAAAGGCCTCAAATACTGGTAGTTGGGGTCAAAATATGAGTACAGGTCATATACTTTGGTCTGATGAAATGTATAAAATTTTTGGCCTTGATAAAAATTTACAAGAACAGAACTTGTTGGATGCACTTGTCAAAGCGATTCATCCCAATGATAAAAAGAAAGTTGAGAAGGTACTGTCGAGAACGATTAGAGATGCTGTTTTTCGTGTGATGGATTTCCGCATTATTCGCACTAACGGCACTGTTAGATGGGTGCATGCACAATGGGGGTCAGAACATGATGATTCAGGTCGGTTAATAAAGCATTTCGGGTTCCTTCAAGATCTTACGGAGCAGAAGAAAACTGAAAATGCACTTAAGGAGTCAGAAAAATTGTACCGTACCTTGTTAAACGCATCACCAGAAGGCATCTTCATCATGGATCTGAAGGGCCACATTACAGAAATTTCTGATATTATCCTCGAAATATTTGGTGCTGGGGATAAGAATGAATTTATTGGAGTCCCTTTTTTTAATTTTATTCCTAGTACAGAGGTAAAAAAAATGAAAGATATCCTGAGTAATGCAAAATCGGAGGGATTAATTCAAAACATTGAATTTATCCTAACCAGGAAAAATCAGTCTCAGTTCATCTGTGAACTCAGCATCACACTGATTCAGGAAGCTGATGGCAAGCCAGATGCTTACATGATCATTCTTCGCGATATTTCGCAACGGAAGAAGATTGAACAGCAACTAATACGGTCTGAACGTATGGTTAGCCTTGGCGAAATGGCTTCAGGCATGGCCCATGAGATCAATCAACCTCTACTTTCCATTACACTAGGCATTGAAAATCTGCTCATGAAAATACAGCAGGTAAAGGCTGTGAATGAATCGTATTTTCATAACAAATCGGAGAAAATATTCGAAGATATTTTAAGAATAGGTAGAATCATTGATCACGTCAGGGCTTTTTCACGAGATAATGACGAGTATATTTCTACCTCCTTTAATATTAATGACAGTATTAACAATGCTATTTCCATGATTTCGGAGCAGTTTAAACATCATGGGATTAACTTAACCATCCAACTTGATAAAAAAGTACATCTCATCAATGGTAATACCTATAGATTTGAACAAGTGATTTTGAATTTGCTAACAAATGCGAAAGATACCTTCGAAGATAAAACAAAGACATCCAAATTGGATTTTAAAAAAAAGATAGCTATCCGGACCTATCATGATGCCCATACAAATTATGTGGAGGTTATAGATAACGGAAACGGAATTAAACCAGATGTCATCGACCGGATTATGCTTCCTTTTTACACCACCAAGGACTCAGGAAAAGGAACCGGTCTCGGCCTGTCTATTTCATTCGGAATCATTAAAGAATTGAAAGGGAATATTGATGTCGAAAGCAATCCGCTTTCGGGTACCACATTCAGGATTAGCCTTCCCCTGCCGGGAATTAAATAAATAATAAAACACTACAACTCCAAAATATGAATAAACTTAATGTTCTTGTCATTGATGATGAAAAGCGCTTTACTGAAGAATTAACTGAATTCATGCAGAATTCCGGTTTTCAGCCTTATGAGGCGAACACAGCAGCTGATGGGTTATCGCTCTTGAAAAAACACCCCATTGATTTGTTAATCCTCGATGTTCGCTTACCTGGTGCAAACGGATTGGATATTCTTAAAAAGGTAAAAGTCAAATATTCCAACATGGAGGTCATCATCGTTTCGGCACATGGCGATATGGACACGGTTATCAAAGCCATGCGCTTAGGCGCTATTGATTATTTACGTAAACCGTTCCGGCATATCGATATTCGGATCGCCATTGAGCGCACCGAGAAGTTCCTCTTTCTCCAAAGGAAAATCAAGCAAATGGAAGAGAAAAATTCCCTAATTTCTAAAAACCTAGAGGAACGGATTGAACGTCATTTTATTGGGATAAGCCAGCAGATAAAGGAAGTGTTGGACGTCGCCATGACCGCTTCGAAGTTCCCAGATACCAATGTACTCATAACAGGCGAAAGTGGAACTGGGAAAGAGAATATCGCGCGGATCATCCATTTTGCAAGCAAGCGAAAAGACAATATTTTTTGTGCCGTAAACAGTAGTGCAGTAACCGATTCGTTGATGGAAAGTGAGTTCTTCGGACATAAAAAAGGCTCCTTTACCGGCGCCCTAACCGATAAGAAAGGTTTTTTTGAAACTAGTGATGAGGGGACTTTATTTCTAGATGAAATCGCAGATATGCCTATGAACTTACAGGCAAAAATGTTACGAGCCATTGAAGAAAAAAAAATCACAAGAGTTGGTGAAACACACCCTATTGCAACCGATTTCCGAATCATTTCAGCCACCAACCATGTCTTAGATGAATTAGTGGAAGATAAAAGATTCCGGCTAGATCTTATTCACCGGCTCAACACATTGCATATCCATATACCGACCCTAAGGGAACGGCCAGAAGACATTGAACCGCTCCTTCTTTATTTTGCCGAAGATTTCTCTAAGAAATTGAACAAGCCAAGCCCTCCAATTGATAAAGAAGTTTTTCAAACTTTAATGTCTTATGATTTTCCTGGAAATGTAAGGGAACTGAAAAACATGACCGAACGCGCAATTATCCTCAGCAAAGGTACTACGCTTGGGGTAAAGGATTTTCCAGTGAAGAAAAAATCCAAATCAACACAAAATAAGGAAAATCCAGAGTTGAACTTAAAAAAAAATGAAGCTGAACTAATACGACTTGCCCTGAATAATTGTAATAATAATCAAATTGCCGCTGCCAATGCATTAGGCATACAAAGAATGGCGCTTGCAAGAAAGATACAAAAATACAATATCAGCCTTACGAATAATGAGGGTTGAAAATGAGCACAATGCTCATTTTTGAGCAATTTTGCATTAATAAAAATAGTATCAAATATCTTTTTTCTTTTTTTTGATAATATCTTTTAACTCTAACCAACTATAGCGCTGCTATTTATAGTTACACGCACAATTAAACAAAAGTTATTTGTTTTTATGGCACAACATTTGACTTTAATGTAATGTCGACGAGGTAAGCCGTCCCTCATAATAAAGCGCGGTTTAATATTAATAGTTAAATAATTATCATTATGGCAGTAGAAAAAACAGTAGGATCATCAAGTTTAGTAGAAGTAGTAGACCGTATTCTTGACAAAGGAGTAGTTGTAGATGCTTGGGTTCGTGTATCTTTAGTAGGTATCGAATTGGTTGCTATCGAAGCAAGAATTGTTGTAGCATCCGTTGAAACTTACTTGAAGTATGCTGAAGCAATTGGATTAACCGCTAAAGCTGCATAAGCAGTAAAAGTGAGTAATTAAGTTAAAGAGTTCTCTTGCCAACCGTCCTTTATTTGTTCGCAATGAAAAGCATGATTCGCCAAGTCACTCTTAATTTATTTTAATAGTATTACTTTAAATGAATTACCTCGAGCCAGAGCATCGGAGAATTAAGTCCTAAATTGATGACACATAAACACTGATATCTGATATGAAAACCGACAACGAAAACCACTCTACTGATTTCATAGAGACTTTACTCCTCAGCTTTGAGGAACGGATACAAAAAATAGAAACTACTTTTAGTTCTTCCGAATCGCTTATTGAATCGTCCAAAGCTTTATTGGATGACTTTCAACATTCATTAAGGAAACTCCAAAAAGATAGAAAAACATTAAACAACAAGTTACGAGAAAATCTAGCTAAAATTGGTTCATTGCGTAAAAATGATTACGACAGTATGATGAGCGAACTTTTCCTTCTATTGGAAGAAAAAGAAAAAGAAGCAGAAGCTGAATTTCACCAGTATATAGAATATCAAAAGACAATGGTTAACCTCCTGCGTCAAGGTGTTCTTGAAATAAAAAATATTGGACAGAACGATAACAAAGAAAATATTAAAAACTTTAAACTAGAGCTGAAAACTATTTTAAAAGTACAGCAAGAGAAAAAAGAATACGCAATTATTAAATTCCTAGAACTTCAAGAGATCCATAAAAAAATTACCCACAGTTTTAACGAATTAATTAATCAGGACACCCATGTGTTTTGTAAAGATCTTAAAAATGTAAAAAAACACTTATTAGAAGAAATAAAATAACCTAAAACTTTTTAAAATTAGACGGTATGAGTATAGCAGAGCAAATGAAAAATCTTAGTGATGATATTTTATCATCATATAAACAAAGAGCGGCTGAATTTCAGCAAAGATTGAAAGACAATGCAGAAATCAATAAAAAAGTTGAAGAAACACTTGATGGGTTTCGTAATGACCATATGGAAATGGCTACAAGCTTACGATCAGATGCAGCTAATTTGCGCACCAAGCTGGCACAGGGACAAAAAGAGCGATTGAATTCGTTCAAACAAATGATGAGCGGAATCCAAGGATCTATCTCTCAGATAAAAGATGAAGTAGAAGGAATTAAGATTTCTACCACCAGCATGCTCAGCAATTTTTCAACAGACCATGACACGATGGCGGCTGAACTTCACAAAGAACTAGATCAAAATCAGGCCGACCGTTTGAACTGGAATAGTGGGCGCTTAAAGGATTTCAATGATTTAATGCTTGTTACGAATAAAGAAATCAACAACATTAAGAAAGAGGTGCAAAATATTTTTATTTTCACCGATAAATTATTGACTAAATTATCTGACGATCGAATCAAAATGTCTGCCAGCATGAGAGCTGAGTTGAAGACAAATCTAACAGATAGAGTTACATACACTCAAAAGATGCTTGGACAGTTTACCAAAAGTCTTGCCGAAACGAGAAAGGAAAATCAGAAAATGGCAAAAGCTTTAAAACTTGACTTGCAAAATTCAAGAGAAGAACTTTCAAAGAGCGATGCACAACGCCTGAAAGACTTTAATGTTACGTTTACTGGAATACAGAAACGGGTTCATGAAATTCAAAAATACGTTGATACATTTCTGACTGAATTTTCGACCGACAGGAAGCAGGCAGCGGAAACATGGGGTCAATTGGCTGAAGAAATTGCCAGTTTAGGAGAATTACCAGTACAGGAGAAAAAAAAACAAGTGACTGAATCCGTAAAAAAGGTAGTTAAAAAAGCCCAAGCGCAGAAAGAAATTGTTGTTAAAAAGGAGATTGTCATGGAAGCCAACGTAAAAACAACGGAGCCAGTAGTGGAAATCCCCAAAATCGATAAATCGAAGAAAGAGCTTACACTAGAAGAAAAAGTACTGAATTATCTCAACTCGCATAAAAAAGGGGTTAAGGTTTCTGATATGGAAAAACCTTTTGGTGAAACTAGAATGAGAATAGGTTTTGTTAGCAAAAAGTTGCTGGATGAAGGCAAAGTTAGAAAGATCGATAATCTTTATTACCCCCACTAGGTAGTCAAAAAACAGTAGCCATGAGAACAAAAATAAAATGCAGCTATTGCGAGGGTCAAGGAAAAGATCCATTTCACTTGCTTTCAAACATTTCAAAATGTCAAGTATGCAATGGATTGGCTATTGTAGAAATAGATGCACCATTCAGAGTTTGTGTTTTCTGCTCTGGAACGGGTATTAATCCTTTGGGGGCAAGAGTTCATTGTATTGTTTGTAATGGAAAAGGTAATAATTCAATCACTAGTGAAGTAGTTTGTGCAAAATGTATTGCAACTGGCCGGGCAGTCGATGGACTACCTTGTACAACTTGCAAGGGAATAGGATATAAATAATAAAAGAAATAAATCATGATTAAAGAACGTAATGCAGTACTAGCACCCGTGCCACAAGCGGATTTTGTTGAGACTCCATACATTGCCGACATTACAAACCGAGCTCAAACTTATATCAAAGCAGGTTTCCCTGTACATTTAAGAGGACCCTCTGGAACAGGAAAAACAACCATCGCCTTGCATCTGGCAAGTAAGCTTGGAAGACCCGTAGTAATGATACATGGAGATGCAGAATTTAAAACTTCTGACCTTGTGGGTGGTGAAAGCGGATATAAAATTAGAAAATTAGATGATCGTTTTATCCATACCGTACATAAATATGAGGAAGATTATTCAAAACAATGGCAGAGCAACCGACTTACCCTAGCTGTTCAAAATGGTTTCACATTAGTTTATGATGAATTCACCCGTTCACGCCCGGAAGCCAATAACATTTTGTTACCCATCCTACAGGAACGTATGATGACCACACAGTCAACCAAAGGTGAAGAAACCTATATCAAAGCGCATCCAGATTTTTGTGCAATATTCACTTCAAATCCCGAGGAATATGCTGGAGTTAACAGAACACAGGATGCTCTTCGTGATAGGATGGTAACCATAGACATAGACCATTTCGACTATGAAACAGAGCTACAGATTGTCATGGCAAAATCACAACTTTTGTGGGAAGATTCTGAAAAAATTGTAAAAATTGTGAGAGGATTGAGAGAGTCTGGAAAAACCGAATTTGATCCAACCATACGGGGATCAATCATGATTGCAAAAACAATTGCCACCCTCGAAACAACACCCACCGAATCCAAAGAATTGTTTACAACAATTTGTCAGGACATTCTCTCTTCAGAAACCAGCCGTATTGGTTCAAAAACCAACCAGGATAGAGTACGGGTCATCGTGAAAGATCTTATTCAACAATATTATTAATCTTTGATTGCAAATAATTCATAAAAAACAATACATTAATGAAAGGTTCAACTTCTTCAAAGGGTATTCATAGCATTAAATCAATGCAAAGCATTAAAAAAGATGCAGAGGAAAATAGCGAGAATTCAGATTTTTTAAGACTTTATATGCTTGAAAAAGAACGCACGCGCTTACAGAAAGAGAAAAAACGCATACAATTAAGACTGGAACCGATAGATGCACGGCTGAAGGAAATCTCAGAATACTATGCTGCCTCTCTGGGAAGAAAAACCAATACCGGTTCAGATAAAAATCAGGACACAGGTCAAGATGGAGAAAAACCAGAATGGAAAACTGTTGGAATTAATTATTAAAAAGAAGTACTTATTATGTCAGACAACATTTCACATTCCGTCAATTCTACCAATCTTGCCGACATCCTCGAAAGGGTCCTTGATAAAGGAATTGTAATAGCAGGAGACATCAAAATACAAATTGCAGATATTGATTTGTTGACTATTAAAATCCGTCTTTTAGTTGCCTCTGTTGATAAAGCCAAGGAGATTGGAATCAACTGGTGGCAGGAGGATGCTTTTTTATCTTCAACAGCCCATGAAAGTGAATTAAAACAACAAAATAAAAAGCTACTGGAACGAATAGAGAAACTAGAAGCAACCATTAAAAGTTAAAGGACTTCCCCTCTAAAGCACTCAGTAGGATTTAATATAAAAGATTATGGAAAATAAAAAAAACAAGGATGACTTGAATTTCGATATGCTTGGATTAGGAGGTATATTCAAAGGGTTCGAAAAATTAGTTGACCTCGCTGAAAAACTTCAGGATCAAAATGAAATAAACAAAGAAGGAGAAATTAATTTTGATCACCTCAAAAAAGGTATGAAGGGGGTTTATGGTTTTACCATCAAATCTGCCGCTGCCGGAGGAAAAGCTACCGTTGAAACCTTTGGTAATATAAAAAAAACACCTGAAGGACCGAAAGTGGAGGAGGAACGTGAGCCAATGACCGATATGTTTGACGAAAAAGATGAAATCGTTATCATTGCCGAAATGCCCGGTATTGAGGAAAATGACTTAACGATTGATCTTAAAGGGGACATTCTTGACATTTCGGCAGAAAGGAATACCCGAAAATATCACAAGGAGCTTTTACTTCCCGCAAAAGTAGAAAAGGATAAAATGAAAGTTAAATATAATAATGGCATACTTGAAATCAGGATAAAAAAATAGAAAAATGGCACTTTCAGGTTTAAATAACACTGATCTTAAACTAATCCTTATTGGAGGAAAAGGTGGTGTAGGTAAAACCAGCTGCGCAACCGCCATTGGCCTCGAGTTGTCGAAAACTCACAAGACTCTTATTATTTCTACTGATCCAGCTCATTCCATTTCCGACTGTCTGGGTCAACAAATGGGAAATGGAATTCATTTTATTGATGGTGTTGAAAACCTTGCAGTAACAGAAATATTTGCAGAGCAAGTATATGCTGACTTTAAAAAAAAACATGAAGAAGAGTTAAAGGGTCTTTTCGAAACTTCAACCAAGCTTGATTCTGAAGATATTGATGACTTGTTAAAGTTATCTATTCCTGGCATTGATGAAGTAATGAGTTTAATGACTATTATTGATATTATTGAAGAGGGTAAATTTGAAAAATATGTTGTAGATACAGCTCCAACGGGACATGCATTGCGAATGATTTCCTCTCCATTAGTGTTAGATCAATGGATTAAGGTAGCAGCAAGAATGAGGTGGAAATACCGCTATATGGTGACAAGTTTTTCAGGTACCTATACACAAGATAAAACAGATGCATTGCTACTTAAACTCAAAAAGACAGTAAAAAAAATTGAGCATTTGTTTCGTGATGTCACCCAATGTGAATTTATTCCCGTGTGTATTCCCGAATCCATGGCAGTTTTGGAAACCAACCGGTTAATTTCAAGTCTTCATAATTCTAATCTATCGGTGCGGCAAATGATTGTGAACAATGTGTTGCAGTCTGAAGGATGTAGTTTTTGTAAGGAACGGCAAATAGGGCAGCAAAAATATCTGAAACAAATCAGCACAACCTACCCGAAACTAAACAGGGTTATTATGCCTTTGTTTGCAAGTGAAATTAAAGGGTTAGAAAAACTGAATCAGATGAGAATGTTACTATTTAACTAGAAATATATAATCTCAATTATTATGAAATCTTCTCAAAATAAATTTATTCTTAAAGTTAAAGAAGCACTAGTAAAAGATGTTGGTAGGGCCATCGCAAGAATGGATCCTAAAGATATGAAAGCCTATAGTTTTGAACCAGGAGATATTATTATTATCGAAGGTAAGCGCAAAACTCCGGCAAAGATTATGCCCTGCTATCCGGAAGATAGGGGAAAACAAATCCTTCAAATCGACGGTATTACCAGGGAAAACACCCAGGCAGGCATTGACGAAAAAATCAGCATTGAGAAAACTATCTACAAGTCAGCCGTAAAAATTAGGCTTCAACCTGATACTGGTACCGGTTCGCAAAAGAGTAATGATGCCAAGTATATTGGTTCGCTTATCGATGGGTTACCAGTATCAAAAGGAGATAAAATAAGGGCCAACCTATTTGGGTCTCGATCAATCGATTATATTGTAGTGGATACAAGCCCTTCAGGGGTTGTACTGATTAACCCCAATACCAAAATAGATTTAAACCTACCAAAACAAGGTAAAAATAAATCATCCAAAGTATCTTATGAAGATATCGGAGGTCTTGGAAACCAAGTACAACGCATCAGAGAAATGATTGAACTTCCTCTAAAATACCCGGAAGTTTTTGAACGATTGGGTATTGCCCCTCCCAAAGGTGTTTTCCTTTACGGCCCTCCTGGAACGGGAAAAACCTTAATTGTAAGGGCGGTTGCCAACGAAACAGATGCCTATTTCCTGCATATCTCCGGTCCGGAGATCATGGGCAAATTTTATGGTGAAAGTGAAGAACGCTTACGTAAATTTTTTGCGGATGCCCAAGCGCATGCACCAGCTATCATTTTTATTGATGAAATTGACGCCATTGCTCCCAAAAGGGAAGATTTGGGAGGGGAGAAACAGGTTGAAAAACGCGTCGTAGCACAGCTTTTATCTTTGATGGACGGATTGGAATCGCGTGGAAAAGTAATTGTAATTGGAGCAACGAATATTCCCAATACAATTGATCCTGCATTGCGTCGTCCTGGACGGTTTGACAGGGAACTTTCCGTTTCAATCCCTGATAAAAAAGGAAGGCTTGAAATCCTTGAAATTCACACCCGTGGAATGCCCCTCGCAATAGACGTAAGCCTAGAGAAATTGGCCGAAATAACGCATGGTTTTGTGGGCGCCGACCTGGAAGCATTGGCACGCGAAGCAGCAATGACAACGCTTCGGAGAATTTTGCCGAAGATTGATTATGAACTAGCTGAAATCCCTTATGAACTGTTGATGAAACTTGAAGTTTCCATGGAGAACTTTTATGATGCCATGAAAGAGGTGGAACCATCAGCCATACGTGAAGTGTTTGTAGAAGTACCTGATGTTAAATGGGAGGATGTTGGTGGACTTAACGAAATTAAAGAAGCGTTGAAGGAGGCGGTGGAATGGCCCTTAAAATATGCTGGGTTATTTCGTAAAGCTGACACAAACCCTCCTAAGGGAATTATCCTGTACGGACCACCTGGAACCGGGAAAACTTATCTGGCAAAAGCCGTAGCGAGCGAGAGTGGGGTTAATTTCATTTCTGTTAAAGGGCCCCAAATTATGAGTAAATATATCGGAGAATCAGAAAAAGGGGTTAGGGAATTGTTTAAAAAAGCCAAACAGGCCGCACCTACCATTCTCTTTCTCGATGAAATCGATAGCCTCGTACCTCGCCGAAACAACGAAAGCTCAGGTTCTAGTGTTACCGACAGGGTAATCAGTCAATTTCTGACCGAAATGGATGGTATTGAAGATCTTAAAGGAGTAGTCGTATTGGCAGCTACCAACCGCATAGACTTGATTGACCCTGCTTTATTAAGAAGCGGCAGGTTTGATCTACTATTTGAACTACCAGCTCCAGATGAAAAAACCCGTGAAAAAATATTTAAAATCCATACCCGTAATAAGCATTTACAAAAAAATGTTAACTTAAAAAAATTAGCTAAGGAAACGGAAGGCATGGTAGGTGCGGATATTGAATTTATTTGCAGAAAGGCCTCTGTGATGGCTATTCGTGAAATAATTGACACCTTCAAAGGCCTGGAAGCGGAACCAGATGTTAACATTGTTATTAAAAAAGAACACTTTGAAGAAGTTGTTCAACTTGTCAAAACTCAAAACTTAATAAAAAAATAAAAAATGGAAAAAGGTATAATTAATAAAAGCCTATATATCTATGGATTCGTCCCAAATGATTATGATGATGAACAATTAAAACAGTTAGAAAGTTTAGGTGTAAGTACTATTTCGTTTAAAAAAACATCAGCAATTGTATCCCCAAAAAGGAGGATAGATATAAGTCAACTCAGCACAGAAGCACTTGCCGAGTTAATGATTCATCATCAGAAGACCATAGAAAGCCTTATGAGTATGGGATTTAACACAATTATCCCGATGCGCTTGGGTACCTTCACCAACAATAGCGCTGAACTAATTCGAATTATTGAAAAAGAGTACGATTTGATTATGGAAACCACTAAAAAAGTGAGCAATCTTATTGAAGTCGAGATCATTTCGACTTGGTCTGATTTTGGTCAGATTATGGCTGAAATTGCAGCAAATCCTGAGGTTGCAGAAATGAAAGAAAAAAGTGAAAACAGCGAAATTGGAATTACACAGGCCGATCAATTAAGCATCGGTTATCTTGTCAAAAACATACTTGATGGACTACAATCCGAATATGCAACAAAGATTACGGAAACTTTTAGTCCTCTTTATGAAAGCACAAAGCAACATGAACTTATGAATGATCAGATGGTCTCAAATACTGCTTTTTTGATACACCAAAGCAAGTTAGTTCTATTTGAAAAAGCCTTAGATGAATTGGATGAAAAGTTAAATGGTAAACTTAATTTCAAATTGGTTAGCCCTCTTCCATGCTATAGTTTTTATACCATGGAATTGAAAAGTTTGTCTTTTGAGGAAATAGAATCGGCTAAAAAAGATCTTGGATTGAACGATTCCACCTCCGAAAACAATATGCAACAAGCTTACCTCGATAAAGCTAAACTTTTACATCCCGACATGAATTCAGGCGAAGATGCTACCATAATTTTTAATCAGATCAAAAAAGCACATCAAACCCTGCAGGATTATGTAAATGCCGTTAAACCAGCATCAAAAGACAAACAATTCTCGTTGCACAGAGATACAGTGATCGAAAATTCACTTTTTCTAAAAATAAAAGAATAATATGGAAAGAGACGGTAAATATATTTATTGCATCATTGCTTCAGACTACGATAGTAATTTCGGGCCCATCGGGATCGGAGATCGTGGTGATTTGGTAACTACCATCGGATTTGACGGATTATGCATGGTGGTAAGTGATCATTCCCTGAACGATATTGTGGTAAATCCCAAAAACATTCTTGCGCACCAGAAAGTGATAGAAGAGGTGATGAAAGAATTTAACAGCATACTACCCTTAAGGTTTGGAAATATTGCAGCCACACCTGACGAGATACGAAACCTCCTTAGCGGAAGGTATCGTGAATTTATGGAATTGCTGCGGACCTACGAAAATATGGTAGAAATAAATGTCAAATGTACTTGGAAAAATATAGATACTATTTTTAAAGAAATCGAACAAGAGAATGCAGCTTTTAAAAAAATAAAACAGGATATTAAAAAAGAAAACGATATAACTAAGAAAAATAAAAAAAGAGCTGAAGCTGGTAAAATGGTTCAAAAAGAGCTGAATAAAAAAAATAAAAATGAAGCTGAAGCAATGATGAATGTTTTTAAAAAGGCTACATTTGATTATAGGCAAAACAAAACAACCAGTGATACTGTGTTTTTTAATACTGCTTTTTTGATGAACAGTGGTAGAGAAAAAGAGATCGATAATATAATGTCAGATATTGGTGAGGAGTATAAAGACCGTATCGATTTTAGTTATACTGGTCCTATGCCAATTTTCAACTTTATTGACTTAAAGATATTTCCAGAGAAGTGGGAAACCCTGGGATCATAAGTTACCAGTTTCAAAGAATTAATTTTAAAAAGGAAACATAGTGGAACAAGATAAAGACAAAGAAGGTATCTATTTGTATTGTATTATTAGGCATACCGATGCAGTGATTGAATTTGGACCAATCGGTATTGGAACCCGTCAAGACAGGGTATATACAATCAACTATAAGGACATAAGCATGGTTATTAGTCAATCGGCGACGATGAGATATGAGGCGAGACGGGTTAATTTAACAACGCATACATTGGTTTTAGAGGAGGTAATGAAGAAATTTTCTGTTCTTCCCATAAGGTTTTCAACGATATCTGAAACTTATGATGAATCAAAAATTTTAAAAATTCTTGAGGAGGAATATGATAAATTCTCCGATTTACTTGACGAAATGAAGGGCACAAAAGAGCTGGGATTAAAAGTATTGGCGCTCGAAGAGCCTATTTATAAATACATTTTAGACAAATATCAAGATATCCGTGCATTAAAAGAAAGGCTGGCTAAATTAGATCCTGAAAAGGCACATTACCAGTTGGTAAAAATTGGAGAGATGGTTGAAAAGGCGCTCGCTAAAGAAAATTCTAATTTTAGCGATAACATCGTAAGGGTACTAACCCCGTTGTCGGATGAAGTGAAAATTAATGACAATTATGGCGAACGGATGCTTTTAAATGCAGCTTTTCTTATAAAAAATGAAAATGAAAACGAATTTGATAATGCCATCAATGCATTGGATGAACAATACGGAAATCTTTTGTCTTTTAAATATGTGGGTACCTTGCCACCTTATAATTTTGTAACCCTGGTTATTAACACATAAGAGAATTATTATGATAATTAAAGGAATCGTTTTCATTGCGAAAAAAATAGATAAATTAATACAAAGGGAGGTATCCGATGAGGGGCTTATTAAAGAGCGCCTTATGGCATTGCAATTAAAATTTGAGATGGATGAAATTACTGTAGAAGAATACGACTTGCAAGAGGACGAACTACTCGGCTTAATTGAAAACATAAGACTTAGTAAAGAAAACAATCAATAAATAATTTAAAACACTTCTTTAGAAGGGTGTTGAAAGTAGTGTGTTTAAATGCACGAATTATAAAAGAATTACCAGTTTTAAAAAAAGTTCCGGCAATACTAAAGTCAGTCATTAAAGATAGTTTGCCCAGATTGTAGCGAAATCTGCCGATGTATGTCCGATAATAAATTTTATCTAGGATTCGGAAACAGAAAAAATAAAATGAATAGTAGCTAATGTATTCACATAATTAAAGAAAAATGAGTAAAATAATAGAGATTAAAACTGCTGTTGTCAAGTTTTTGAAAAGTAATATTCGTTGCCATGAAATAACGATTATAAAGTTAGACAAAGTGGAGGACAATTGGGAAGCAATTGCAGAAGTATACGAGGATGATTCCTTTTTAAAATCAATGAATTTACCACCAAAAAATACAAGGCTATTTTATGCTGTTAAAATGGATCAAGAAAAGGAAGTAATTTCTTTTGAACGATTAACAGAGTATTTTCATTAGCAAGTATTTTAAACTGTTACAAAATGGTAGATGAGTTAACATACGTGTATTGTATTTCAGATAGTCCGCTTCTGGTGGATACTATTTCTGATCAAAAAAATCTAAAGTGCCTCAAGTTTCATGCCTTTTACGCATTCGTGAAACAGGTTTCTCCCGATGAGTTCTCGGAAGAAAATCTAAATAAAAATTTTGCTGATTTACCATGGATTGAAATACATGCCCGGAATCATATTCGTATAATTGGGGAGGTAATGAAAAGCAGCATCGTAATTCCTTTTAAATTCGGCACCATCTTCAATTCGGAAGAAAGTCTGGGGAAGTTTATTCAGAAGTATTCCAGTTCGTTAAACGAAAACCTTAAAAACATAAAAGGAAAAGAAGAATGGTCCGTTAAAATTTATTGTAACTACACGTTGTTAAATGAACAAATTACTGAGCTGAGTGAAGATGTTCGAAATATGGAAGAGGAAATATTGAAAAGCAAACCAGGTAAATCTTTTCTTTTAAAACGAAAAAAAGTTGAACTGATTGAAAAGGAGGTTGAAAAAGTAGTTCAACTTTCTGGACAGGTATGCTATGACGAATTAACTACCCTTAGCGAGTTAACTCAAATAAATAGTCTTCTATCAACAGAACTTTCAGACCGAACAGATAGTATGATTTTAAATATCTCGTGTTTCGTAAATCAAGGCAGGGTAAATGAATTTCTCGGCGCTATTGGTGAATTGCAGAAAAAATATAAAAAAATAGGGTTTGACATGGCCACTGCAGGGCCATGGCCTCCTTTTAGTTTCACTTCAATTAAAGAAAAGTAATGGAGGAAAATGTAATTAATCAGTCGAAAGATATCACTATTGTCGAAATATTAGATAGGGTATTAAACAAAGGAGTTGTTATTACGGGTGATATTGTCATTTCAGTTGCTGAAATCGATCTTGTATATGTGGGATTAAAGTTACTGGTAACCTCTGTTGAGACAATGCAGGAAAAGCGTCTGACCATCGTAAAACCAGACCAGGAAAAAAAATAACGATGTAATGAAAAAAATTATCTATGCCATACTATCAACAAACCAGAGTCATACTGAAATCAGTGACTTAGTGAACGATATTAAGGGCATATTAGATGTAGACATATATACTCTTTCTTTTAATGATATTTCTATAGCTGTAAGTGACTTTACTCCCTCAAATGATATAACAAATAGAGAATTAGCAATTGATTTTGCGAGAGTTATTGAAGCGTTGTCGCAACATTTAACGCTGCTGCCCGTCCGATTCGGTACTTTTATAAAGTCCGATGAAATGGTACATCAGTTATTAACCAATCATTATGATTCTTTTTTCAGAAATCTTCAAAAAGTAGAAAATAAATGTGAATTTGGTCTGAAAGTATTGTGTGATTATGATACATTTAGTAAGAAAATAAGCGCGAAAGCAGCAGTAGCAGAAGAAGTGCAACCCCACGAATACTTTTCCACAAATACCATCCACACTAATTATTTACTTGAAAAAATAAAAAAGAATAAATTAGAAGATACTTTGTTAAAACATGTTGAACAATTAATCGAGGATATTAGCGGGCACTTAATACAAATAAATCCTGACTCTAAATTTAAAAAGATGGTGACTAGTAACATTCTTTTGGATGCCGTTTTTTTGGTTAAAAAAAATAAAAAAGATGAATTTATCCAAGCTATTGGCTCATTTAAACAGCAACATGACGATTTGCAATTTTTACTCACCGGCTCCTGGCCTCCATATAGTTTTGTTGACATCGTAATAAAATAATAATTTTTTAGATATGAACGAAAATAAGATACTCTTGAATCCAATCCCGATGAATGAAATTGAAGAAGCAATTGAAAAAATTAAAAATACGTAGAGCTCTCGAATCACCGCCACTCTTGACAATGGCTACCACGGCATGACGCAGCTGGTAATGACTCTGATTGAGCTTATACTTAAACTATTTAAAAAGCAAGCCATCCATAGGGTAAGGCGGGGTCATTGCCTGAGGATGAAATTGAACGCTTGGGCGAAACCCTGATGAAGTAGGAAACGACCATGTAGGAATTAAAAGAAATTTTTAACTTGACGGTTGAGGATTTGAATAGTAACCTTGACCCGCTAGGAGGCTTAATGTAAACAATAATTTATATACAGAATATAAAGAGAACGTAAAAATGAGTAAAATTTTAGGGATAGATTTAGGGACCACAAATTCTTGTATGGCTATTATGGAAGGGAACGAACCGATCGTTATCCTGAACAGCGAAGGACACAAGACAACGCCTTCAGTTGTTTCTTTCACTCTGGCTGGTAAACATAAAGTTGGAGCTTCGGCAAGACGACAGGCAATAGCCAATCCAGAAAATACAGTTTCTTCGATTAAACGTTTCATGGGTGAATCATATGACATCGTTGAGAAGGAAATTAACCGGATTCCGTATCAGGTTTTAAAGGCAGAAAACAATACTCCCCGCATATCAATTTCCGGAGAGCTGTATTCACCACAAGAAATATCGGCCATGATTCTTCAGCAAATGAAAAAAACAGCCGAAGATTACCTTGGGTATGAAATTAAGGAGGCCATAATTACGGTCCCAGCATATTTCAGCGATTCGCAACGTAAAGCCACAAAAGATGCCGGTGAAATTGCAGGGTTAACAATCAGACGCATTGTTAACGAACCCACAGCAGCTGCATTGGCTTATGGCCTTGATAAAAGGCACTCAGATAGTAAGGTGGCCGTTTTCGATCTGGGTGGGGGAACTTTCGACATCTCTATACTCAGCTTAGGAAATGGTGTTTTTGAAGTAAAGTCTACCAACGGAAACACACATCTTGGTGGTGACGACTTTGATCAGGTTATTATCGATTGGTTAGCTGATGAATTTAGAAAAGATCAAGATGTTGCTCTTTTTAGGGATCCAATAACGCTTCAGAGATTGAAAGAAGCAGCTGAAAAAGCAAAGATTGAGTTATCAAGCTCGCTTGAAACTGATATCAGCCTTCCATATATTATGTCCGTTAATGGCGTTTCCAAACACTTGGAAAGGAAACTTACCCGTGAAAAATTTGAACAACTGATTGATAGCTTGATACAGTCAACTATTGCCCCATGCCAATTGGCGCTTAAGAATGCCCGAATGACGACTTCCGATTTAGATGAAATCATATTGGTTGGTGGTTCAACCCGAATCCCGGCTGTACAAAAAATGGTGCGTGCTTTTTTTGGAAAAGAACCTTCGAAAGAAGTAAATCCAGATCAAGTTGTAGCTATTGGTGCCGCCATTCTGGGTGGCGTTCTATCTGGAGAGGTAAAAGATGCGTTGTTACTTGATATTACGCCACTTTCCATGGGTATTGAAACCCGTGGCGGAGTGATGACCCGGCTGATCGAAGCAAACACGACGATTCCAACCCGTCAATCTGAAATTTTCTCGACTGCGGAGGACAATCAATCTTCAGTTGAAATTCATGTTTTACAAGGTGAAAGACCAATGGCCGAACATAATAAAAGTATTGGTAGGTTTCACTTTGATGAGATTCCACTTTTATCTAGAGGGATTCCAAAGGTTGAGGTAACCTTTGACATCGACGCCAATGGAATTTTACAGGTAACTGCGGTGGATCAGTTGACAGAAAAATCTCAACAAATAAGACTTGAAGCTTCGGCTGGTATCTCGAAGGAAGAAATTCAAAGGGTGAAGAATAAAGCCAGGCAGCATGCAGTTGAAGATCAGGAAATGAAAGAGAAGGCAGAGAAAAGCAATAAAGCAGACCTACAAATTTTCCAGACTGAAAAACAATTAAAGGAATTCGGAAGCACGATACCTATCGGGAAAAAAAATGCCATCGAGGAAGCGCTTGATGAACTGAAATTAGTACATCTAGAGCAAAATTTTAACGATATTGACGAGGTTATGCTTATCTTGGGTGAAGCATGCAGAGCAGTAGAAGTAAAATCAGATAACGCTGATTAAATTGAAACATGGTAAACAACTAATCAAAGATGTCGGTGGGTCCTTAACATAAACAAACCCTGTCTGTAAGCTCAAAAAAATGGTAAGTAATCGCAGTATTATTGAGGCCTATTTTTTATTAAAAAAGATGAATTTATAAAGGTAGGTGCCGTATTTGTGCAGCAACATACATCTTTAAAATTTCTGCATATAGGATGCTGCCCTCCTTATACTTTTATTGACACAGTAATAAAATAATAATTTTTAGATATGAACGAAGATAAGATACTTTTGAATTCAGTCCCAATGGATGAAATCGAAGATGCAATTGAAAATATTAAAAAGACAGAAAGCTCTCGCATCAACGCCACTCCTGACAATGCTCACGAAGGCCTTACACAGCTAGTAATGACTATAATTGAATTGCTACGTAAGCTGATTGAAAAGCAAGCCATTCGAAGGGTTGAGGCGGGATCATTGACCGAGGAAGAAATTGAACGGTTGGGCGAAACCCTGATGAAATTGGAAATGAAGATGGAAGAATTAAAAGAAATTTTTAACCTGACGGATGAGGATTTGAATATTAACCTTGGTCCGCTAGGAGGCTTGATGTAGCACCTTAAACTCTGGAATACAAAAATGAGAAATTTAATTTATATCCCCATCATTCATTCGAGTGCTGATATGGGGTCCATGGCAGCAGAACTAACCCAAAAGAGTATTGATGAATTTGGGGAAGAATTTTGGAAAACACATGTTGATACCGTTAATAAGTACTGGGAAGTAATAAGCCTATATTGTGATACAATAGATTTTGGCGGTAAACCTGTAAAAATATATCAGGACGGAATGGTGGCAGATGGAGGTATCGCACTTAAAATAATGGAAGACAGCGTAAAAGCAGGAAGCAAGAATTATGAGATTATTTCTAGATTGGTCAATCGGGGTGCTATTATTGTAAAAACTGAAGACCTTTCGATGGTTAAAAAGGAGTTGGATATGCTAAAATCAATACCTTCTTCAGGAACATTAATCATGAAAGTAATCAGAATTATCAGATTTAAAATTAGCCGACATAAACTATTAGTTCAAAGGGATAAGTTCATCGCAGAAAGTATCGATGCAACGCTTGACCCAAATGAAACAGGTATAATTTTTATTGGGGCTTATCATCATGTATTAGATAAACTTCGGAAAGATATAGTAGTAAAAGAGGTGAAGGAAATTAATAAAGTAAGGAAGTACCAAAAACTCCTACCGTTCCATGCAAGGAGGAAACAACTTTTTAAAGAACTCTCTCAGTACCTGATGAAGCATGTAATGTATAAGCGGTAGTAATACCAATTTAGTTATTAAATGCCGTATTAAATGCATTTAGAAAATGATGATTTCCTGTTATAGATTTAATTGTTTCAGGTTTCATTTTGCAGACCATTTCACTCAACCAATCTTTTAAATTCTGCATTGTTTCGAATCTTTGATTTTTGGAGTGTCTACCTTTGATGTGACGAATTTTATAAGCCATAACTTATTATATTTGAATTATGGAAAGAACAAAGTATGACAATGAATTTAAAGTTATGATTGTAGAGCTCTTAAATTCCGGTATTAAGACAAAACAAGTTAGCGTGGATTATGGTTGACTGTTAGCATGATTGGTCGTTGGAAACGAGAATACAAATTGAAATCTGGAGATTTCTCAAAAAGGAAGGAACTATCTTTAGAAGCACAAGAGCTCAAGGCACTAAAGAAAGAATTGAAGAATGTAACCATGGAACGTGACATCTTAAAAAAGGCGGTGAGCATCTTCTCCAAGAGCGACTTATAAGATATCAATTCATTTTAAAAAATGTTGATATGTATCCAGTTGAGAAGATGTGTAAATCTATGAAAGTTAGTAAAAACGCTTATTATCATTGGTTTAAAAGCAAGAACATTGCGCTTTCACAAACACCAACAACGTACCTAAAAGAAAGGATTAAATTTATTTTTGAACAAAGTAGAGAAATTTATGGTAGCCATAGGATTCAAAAAAAACTAGAACGAGAAGCCCTGATTTACTCAAGTTCTTATATCGGCTTACTGATGAAAGAAATGGGGTTAAGAAGTGTTTTAAAAAGAAAATTTGTAGTTACAACAGACTCTAATCATCAATATTTAATCGCTAAAAATGAGTTAAATAGAGACTTTTATAGTCAAAAATTAGGAGAAAAATGGGTGTCTGACATCACCTATATTCGAGTTAATGATGATTGGAATTATTTAACAACCGTCATAGACCTGGCTGATAGAAAGGTTGTTGGATGGTCCTTAAGTGAAGACATGACTACCGAAAACACCGTAATGAAAGCTTGGATTGATGCTCGAAAAACAAGAAATATAAGTAATGGATTTATTTTTCACTCAGATAGAGGCGTGCAATATGCCTCAAACAAAATAACCAGTCTCTGCAACTTTAACCTTAAAATAACTCAAAGTATGAGTAGAAAGGGTTATTGCTGGGACAATGCAGTAGCTGAAAGCTTTTTTTAAACAATCAAATACGAATGGCTATATCGCTTTAAATTCACGTCATATAATCAATTATTTGACACTATTGAAGACTATATTGGTATAATACAGAAAGATTACATTCTAGTTTAGGGTATCTCTCACCCCTAGAAATGGAAATAAAATTGAGAGGAATTATTAAAAAAGTGGCTTAAAAAAATAGTCACATATTTACTAGGTAGTCCATGTGAAACAGTCCTGTTTCCATTTTAAACCAAAATTAAAACTTACCTTAAATATTTCTTATCCACGTAAAAAGTACCAAAAGGCAAAATTGAAGCCAATAAAATAATTGCAAAATCTTTTATTTTCCATTTTTCTGATGTTTGCATCACAATTGCCAAAACAATATATAGCATAAATAAAACGCCATGTGGCATACCTAACAGCTTTACATACGATTCATCTCCTTGAAAATACTTAATTGGCACAGCTATCAAAAGTAACAACAAATAAGATACTCCTTCTAAAACACTTACAATTCTGAATAGGGTTTTCATATTTTTTTGCTATGTTAGTTCAAATGATTTCAATTTTTTATATCGAAACGGGTTCAAAAACTTCTAGTTTTAATTTTTACCAAAAATACGACATTGTTTTCCTATTTTTGTTCAAGTATGCAGTTGTTTCAGCATCTTTTTATTATGGATAGAACTTCTATAAAAATAACATCAAAAAAACTCAATTTACAAGAATGCTACGATTTTGTGACTGATGATTCTTGTGGGGGAATTTCTGCATTTATTGGAACGGTAAGAAACGACACTGAAGGAAAGACAGTAACTCAATTAGACTTTTCTACCTACAAATCAATGGCAATTAAAGAAATGCAAAAAATTGCCGATTTGGCATTGAAAAAATTTGAAATTTATAAAATTGCAATTCATCACAAAGAAGGAATTTTAAAAATTGGCGAAATTCCTGTAATTATAGCCGCTTCTGCAAAACATAGAAAAGCCGCTTTTTTAGCTTGCGAATTTGCTATTGATACACTAAAAGAAACTGTTCCTATTTGGAAAAAAGAGCATTTTGCAAATGGTGATGTTTGGGTTAATGCACATCCTTAAGTATAGTAAACAGTTTTCAGTTGCAGTTTTCAGTTTTTGGTTCGCAAAAAATTACGTCTGTTTAAGACCCAATAAAAAGTATTTTAAAAACATAAAACATTCTCTGTGAGACTCTCTTAATCTCTGCGCAACTCTGTGTAATTTTAAATAATCTCCATTTTTTTCAACAAAAAAGACGCATTCATGTTTTTACAAATTCCTGTTTTTAGTTGATAATCAAAACTCAATTCATCTTCAATAATATCTGCATCAAAATAGAGGTTTTTAACCGTTAGAAACTCGCTTTCTAAATCGCATAAACTCACATCGTGTGTTGCAATAATTCCTGTGGATTTAGATTTACTCAATTTTTCTACAAACTTTTTAGAACCAATCGCTTTGTCTTTACTATTAGTACCTTTTAAAATTTCATCTAAAATGATAAAGTATTTTTCCTTGGCAATTTCATCAACAATAAACTTTAATCGCTTTAATTCTGAATAGAAATAAGACTCATCTTCAGATAAATTGTCTGAAGTTCGCATACTCGTAATCAGTTTTATTGGCGAATAAATAAAAGAAGTTGCACAAATTGGCAAACCACAATTTGCCATCACAATAGACAGAGAAACCGTTCTTAAAAAAGTGCTTTTTCCTGCCATATTTGCTCCTGTAATTATAAAAAAGTTTTCTTCCTTAATTTCAAAATTATTATCAATTCTCTTATTTGAATTTAACAAAGGATGCCCTAAATCCGTTGATTTTATTACATTTTTTTCATCAGATAAAACTGGAAAAGCATATTGTGAATGATTAAAAGTAAAATTAGCTAACGAACTTTGCGCATCAAAAAAAGCAACAACTTTAAACCATTTTTCAACGGTGTGTTTATGAGTAGCAATCCATTTTTCTACTTTACACGCATTGTTAATTTCAATTAAAAACAAACCGTTGCCAACAATAGCAATTATATCATTATTTCGATTGTCATACGCATCTAATATTTTAGAAAATTGCTTAAAAATTACAGATGCTTTTTGTTCTTCTGTTTTGATAATTTTTTGATTTTCAAGCAAAATATTTGTAGTGAAATTTTCATTCTCGATTTCATTTAACAACAGATGATATTGTTTGAATATTTTACTGGATTCATCAACTTCTTCATATATTTTATTGGTTCTTTTCATAAACCTACTTGCTATAAAAAGCCCAATAAAAAACCAAATTACTAAAATGGAAAATGAAAGGTTTCCAAAAGATATAAAGCTAATGATCAGTAAAGTAATTACAGAAAATATAAGCGGAATTTTACTTAAATAACTAGGTAAAACAGTTGTATAATTCACAATCCAATCGATAACGAATTTAGGAGATTTTTTTACAACATCTAAACTCGCCAAAGCAGCAAAATGTTGTCTCCAAGTTACTTTTTCTGCCAATTCTTTTACTGAATTTTGTTTTTCTTCAATAGCATCAATTTTATTTTCTGTATAAATTTCTGCTAATTTTTCTTTTCCTTGAATTGTTGATGTTCTATTGGTAAATTGAAAAAATGAACCTGCACCAAACAAATCAATATCATTGCTATAATAATGTTGCGGATTTGTATATGCTGCACCGCTTTCTAATTCAGAAAAGTTACCATTAAGTACCGTAATTTCGATCGAATTTATTTTTATTTTTGATTCAAGAATGGCAATTTCTCTTTGAATTTTGATATATTTTAAAATCAAATAAATAAAAATAGCAAGTCCAAATACGGTAATAATTATAGCTGTAATTCGGTTTTCAAAAAACCAATAGATAGAAAAAGCTGTTGCTAAAAAGATTGCAAATCTAAAAAAACTAACCGTTGCAGATTTCTTTTTTAAACCTGTTAGTTGCTGTTCTAAATTTTCTTTTTCTTGTTGATAAAAATGTAAGGGTTCTTTCATTTAATAATTTATAAGTCCGCCTTCTAAACTATAAAATTTAAAATTTGGGTGTTTTTCTTTCATCAATTTTATAGCTTGATAACTTGTATTTCCTTTTCTGCAAACAAACACATATTTTTTGTCTTCTTCAAAAGAAAAATCATCTTTTTTTATTTTTGAAAGACTTGTTTTTATATCGATTTTAAAAGGATATTTTTCTTCTGAATACTCAATTACAGAAACCAAAATAGGCATCGACTGTCCTAGATCAGAAATTCTATTTTTTAATTCATCCGCAGAAATTAACCAATCTGGGTTTCTAACTTCACAACTCGCATCAAGGTAAGTTTCATTTTTAAAAATTTGTTTAATTTCTTGTTTTAAAACTGATTTTTTCAACTTTATTTTTAATTGCGAATTTTCTAAAGAATTGTATATTAAAATTTCGTTTTTAAGTGTATTTCCGATTCCCGTAATTAGTTTCAACACTTCATTTACTTGAAAAGAAGCAATAATACTTACAATCGAATTTAATGTACCAATTGCTGAACAATTCGGAATGTCAACAGCCATTTTAAGAAATGCATCTCTTAAATTCGCTGAAAAACTTCCCTCTTTTTCTAAAGTATTAAAAACTGAAACATATCCATCAAACTTATACAAAGAACCGTAAACTAAAGGTTTGTTTTTAATTACACATGCATCATTTAGCAAGTATTTTGTGGGTAACGAATCTGTAGCATCGACAATAACATCGAAGTCTTTAATCAATTTAAAAACGTTTTCTTTTGTAATTGGTTCAGTTGAAAAATCGACTTGTGTAAAAGGCGCCCTTTTTTTTATAAATGCAGACAAAACTGCTGATTTTGATTTACCAATAGCATCCAAATCAAAAAAAACTTGTCTGTGCAAATTTGTTATATCTATTGTATCAAAATCAATTAAATGAAGTTTTCCAATTCCGCTAGAAGCCAAAGAAACACTAATTAAACCTCCTAAACCGCCACAACCAACTACCAAAACAGAAGTATTTAGCAACTTCTGTTGCCCAATTTCTCCAATTTCTGGTAAAGTAATTTGACGTTTAAAAAGTTGATTTTTATTCATTTTTAATATTTTTATCTCGATACAAATTTGTTCTTCTAAAAGTTTTCTAAATTACAAAACCACTCGAAATGACAGCTCGTACGTTTAGTTTAAGAATCGAAAAAAAAGATGTTTGATACGTGTAAATGATATTGTATTTCAGTTGTAAATATACTGAATTGCCAAATAATGAGGTTGAGAATAGTGTTTTAAAGTAGTGCTAAATTGTGATTTTCAAAAAGGGATAAACAAATTTAAAATTCAATTTTAAATTGATTATTTTTAGATTATCTTTTTACCAATTCTGGTTTTGATAAATCAAAAAAGTAGTAAAACAAAAAAACCGTTGAAAATCAAAAGATTAACAACGTTTATTGTACTTAAGTCGGGACTTGAAATAGTCTTTTTTTAAAATCCATCCAACTCTTATAAAATCGATATTTAATCAATAAAATCAATACTCATTTACTATATATAGGAGTTTAGAGTGTTGAATAAAATTGAATGAAATTGAACACAATAGAAAATATGTCGGAAATATGTCGGAAGTAATATTTTAAAGAATTATATTTGAATGTTCAAATTTTTTAAAATAATATTACGGCAACGGTTAAATTCAGGTTAGTAGGTAAAAACGATACTTCAAATATTTATATTAGAATTCTTAATGGTCGCAAATTAGATGTTCAAGCAAAAACAGAATTATTTATTAATTCTAAAGAATGGCAGATTAAAAACAACCTACCGAAACAAACTACCACAACAAATAAAAATCTTACAACAGATTTATTAAAACTTAAAACTTTCATTTTAGATAATTTTAACGATGCTAATAGTAACGGAATAGATATAAAATCAGATTGGTTAAAACATCATATCGATTTACATTTCGGGCGTATTACTGAAAATAAACAAAGTGATTTATTAACCGATGCATTACAAAGTATTATTGATGAAGCACCAACAAGAAAAAACTCAAAAGGGGGAATAGGTTTATCAAAAAGCAGAATCAACTCTTACACTTCATTAAAAAATATGCTTATTGATTATCAAAAACAAAATTCTTTCAAAGTAAAAGATGTAAACGTAAAATTTGCAAAGGAATTTTTAAAATATCTTCTGAACACAAAGAAGTATCAAAAAAGTTATGCACTTAAAAAAATAGCAGATTTAAAAACGGTTTGTAACGATGCTTCATATTATGGAATTGAAACCAGTACACAATTAAGAAAGATTGATAGTACAAAAACCAAAAACGAAAATATACTTTATTTAAATCCAAAAGAATTAAAACAAATAGAAGATGCAATATTATTAAATGATGCACTTAAAAACGCTCGAAAATGGTTATTATTAGGCTGTAATATAGGACAAAGAGGAGGCGACCTTTTACAATTAGACGAAACCAATTTTATAAATAGAAACGGTTTAGAGGTTATTGAATTGAAACAACAAAAAACAGATAAAAACGTAACCATACCAGTACTTGACAAAACCAAAGAGATAATAAAAAGCGGACTACCTTACAAAATATCTATTCAGAAATTCAATAAGCATATCAAAGAGATTTGCAAACTTGCAGAAATTAACGAACTAATAAAAGATAGTAAGATAACCGTTACGGAAAAGGGCAAAGGAAATAAGCAGAAAAGAAAAATAAGTGGAATATATCCTAAATGGGAATTAATGGCTTCACACGTTTGCAGACGTTCATTTTGTACAAACTTATACGGTACACTACCAACCGCCTTAATAATGAGTATTTCGGCTCATAGTTCAGAAAAAATGCTATTAAATTATATCGGCAAAGATAGTTTAGACTTTGCTCAACAAATAGCAGATTTTTACACTTTACAAGCATTAAAAAGTAAAAAAGAACCTCAACTAAATATAATCAAAAACGTTTCAAACTTATAAAATGGAATTTAACCTACCTATTCTACCGCCAAAAATTGATTTAGAAACACCTAAAATTTTTAAACAATTAGTAAAGGCACACAAAAGTTTAGCAGAATTAAAAGGAACTGCAAAAACAATTCCGAATGAAAATATTTTAATTGATACACTTACTTTACAAGAAGCAAAGGATAGTAGTGAAATTGAGAATATTGTTACTACACACGATGATTTATATAAAGAAAACATTTTAATTGAAAGCAAAAGTAGTAATGCAAAAGAAGTTTATAATTATGCACGAGGTTTGCGTTTAGGGTTTCAAATAGTACGAAAAGAAAAGTTGTTATTAAATAAACATATTCTAACAATTCAAAAAGAGTTATTAGAAAACAATGCAGGTTTTAGAACCCAAGCAGGTACGAAGTTAGTTGATGGTTTTGGTAAAGTGGTTTATACACCACCACAGAATCCTAAAGAAATTTTAGACTTAATGGGAAACCTTGAAAAATATATTAACGATGATAGTTTTTCTGATGTAGATGCTTTAATTAAAATGGCAGTTATTCATTATCAATTTGAAAGCATACACCCATTTTATGACGGAAATGGCAGAACTGGACGTATTATTAATATTCTCTATTTAGTGCAAAAAGGATTGTTAGACATTCCTATCTTATATTTAAGCAGATATATTACACAAAATAAAGCCGAATATTATACTGTTTTGCAAAATTTAAGAACTCAAAACGATTGGGAAAGTTTAGTTTTATATGTATTAAAAGGCGTTGAGGTTACTGCGTTACAAACTATTGATTTGATTATTGAAATTAAAAAATTAATGCAATCGTACAAAAAGAAATTACGCACCGATTTACCAAAAATTTATAGTCAAGACTTATTAAATATTTTCTTTAAAAATCCATATACTAAAACCGATTTTTTAGTAACCGAATTGCAAATAACCAAAAGAACTGCATTAAATTATTTAGACGCCGTTACTAAAATAGGACTATTAGAAAAAACAAAAGAAGGAAAATCTAACTATTATATTAATACTGGTTTAATTGAAGTTTTGGTAAAAAAACCTTAAAGAAAAAAATACCGAATATTTACCACGTTATAATAACGCGGAAAAAATGACGTAAAATTTACCACGTTATTGAGTACGTAGAAAAAAGAGCAATTAAAAACGTATCAAATCAAAATTAATCTATAAAATAAAAAAGATGAAAGAAATTAAAGAACAATTAGAAGATTATCAAGAACCTAATTACACAATCCAAGATTTAAAAAACCTTGAAATACAGAATTTATTAAAAAATAGTTTATTAAATGAGATATCGGGTTTGATTGATGTTTTAAAACTTCCAGATAATGGCAGTACTGACGTTTTAAAAGATTTAAAAATTCAAATTGATAGTTTTTCAATCAAGTTCAGACCTTGCAGATATTCACGTAACTGTTAGTTTAGTTTGTAGTGTTGTTAATCAAGTATGTAAAAATTAATTTATGAAAAAACAATTAACTAAAGGAACGAAAACCTATCTGCATCTTCAAATATTACGAAAAATGAAAGCAAATCTAAAGTCATTGTGTGTATCAGCGTAGAATTCTTCGAGACTGTAAACTCAACTCTGTCTGAATAGATAAAAATTACTAATATTTTATTTTAATTAGAAATATTTAATTATCTTCATTTATTCTAATGATTCTATCCCAAAAAAAAATAGCACTTTCAATGTGTAAAAATCTATTTAAACTATTACTTATTGCTAATATTTTAATTCCAAACATACTAATAGCTCAAGGTTTAGAATTTAAGTCTAATGATAATTTAATTTCTAATAGAACATCTTACAATGTATTTGAATACAATCAACCAAAATTCACTAATGCGTTTAGTTTTGAGTTTAGCTTATCCCTCAATAATCCTTTAAGCTTTGGTTATATCTTTTCAATTAAAAATAAAGATAGTGAGAATTCATATTCACTTTCATACATTAACACTTCTGCCAATTCTGGGCAGATAAAATTCAATTTAGATGCAGTAAAAAATATTTTCACAATTCCTATTGAAGAAGAGTTTTTAGGTTCGAAGGAATGGATTGACATTAAATTAATTTTTAATTCAAAAGAAAATAGCATTCAATTACTGGTAAATAATGAGAGCAACGTATATAATGAGTGTGTATTTGAAAATAGTATTGCTCCAGAGATTTATTTTGGTAAACACGAAAGTGTTATTGAAGTACCTTCTATGAGTATAAAAAGATTAAAAGTTAAAAATGGTGAGAAAGATTATATTTTTAATTTTAATGAGAGCCAAGGTGAAGATGTTTTTGATATTAAGGGGGAACGTTATGGTAAAGTTTCACATGCTAATTGGTTGATAAGCGATTCTTATCATTGGAAACCCAGATATTCTTTTTCTTCAAAAAAAGTAACCTCAGTAACTTTTGATGAAAAGAAACAAAGATTCATTTTTGTAAATGCGGATTCTTTGCAAGAATATAATTTCAGAAAAGAAGAAACAATTAAAAATGTATTTAAAAACAAACTGCCAGTGCCTATGCGTTTGGGGACCAGTGCAATTAACTCGCAGTCTAATAAATTATATATTTATGAAGTAAATGATGTTCCAGGTGACAAAGCTACCATCGCAAATTTAAATTTAGATAGTTTGTATTGGAATACAAATAGTACAGAACAATTGTCTACACAAAGGCATCACCACAATTCATTTATTTATAAAGAAAAAAACGAACTAATTATTTTTGGAGGATTTGGAAACCAAAGACTTACAAATAGTTTTAACGCGTTCAATTTAAACACCAATACATGGAATCTACAATCTTTTAAAGGAGATACTATTACACCAAGATATTTTTCTGGATTAACAAAATTTAGTGAAAATGAAATCTTATTGTTTGGTGGGATGGGTAACAAAACAGGTGACCAAAGTATAGGAAAAACTTACTATTACGATTGTTACAAGGTAAATTTACAAACTAAAAATATAAAAAAACTTTGGGATACTAAACGCGAAAATATAAAAATAGTTTCTAGTAAAGCTATGGTTTTAACCAAAGATTCTAAAGCATTTTACACACTATCTTATCCAGAATACATCTCCTCAACGTATCTTCAATTATATAAATATGATATAAGTAACGGAGAATATGAGGTATTAGGTGATTCTATCCCTATGATTTCTGAAAGGATTCGAACCAATGCTAATTTGTATTTTAATAAAGATACTGAAGAACTTTTTTGTGTTGCTCAAGAGTTTGAGTTAGACGGTTCAAATAAAGTTAACATCTATTCAATAAATGCACCACCTGTTTCAAAATCAGTTATTTACAAACCCACAAAGATAACAAGTATTAGCAAATATTTTGTTTTTGTAATATTATTAATTTGTATTCTTATAATATTATTCACTGTTTATCTTTTAAAAAGAAAAAAAGAGAAAAAGAAGATCATTTTTGATCAGATTGAAATAATTAAAAAATTTAATTTCGATGAAAAACTACTCGTTAAAAAATCAAATTCAGTTTCACTTTTTGGTAACTTTACAGTAATAGATAAAAACGGAAAAGACATATCTTATTTGTTTAGCCCAAAAATTAGACAGTTATTTTTATATTTATTCCTTAACAGTAAAGACGAAGAACAAGCAGGAATAACATCCGAACAATTACATTCCACACTTTGGCCGGATAGTCCACCTCAAAAGGCTAAAAATTTAAAAAACGTGACCTTAAATCAATTAAGAAATGTTTTAAGAGAGCTAGATGGTATTGAAGTTATATATTCTTTTGGTCACTTTTTTATTGAATTCGGAGACACGCTTTATTGTGATTATTTTGATTTCATTGACCAACTAAGACTTGTAAAACAAGATTCATTAGATATAGATTCACTAACAAAACTTGTACAAATAACAAGGTTTGGAAAGTTTTTAAAATCTATAAATGATGAATGTTTTGATAAAACAAAGAAAAACTTTGAATTTGAAATAATAGAATTGATTCCAGGTCAATTAAAACAATTTTATAAAGAAAGAAAATATACTTCTGTAATAGGATTGACTGATATTTTATTTAATATAGACCCCATAAACGAGATAGCTTTTTATTATAAATTACACGCATTTAATAAAATGGGGATGATTGATAAAGCTAAAAAACATTTTAATAAATTTATTTTAAATTACAAGAAGTTAATGGGTGAAGATTTTCCACACACTTTTAATGAAGTTTTAAAAAAAATACCAAAAATTTTAAGTAAAGGTTAATTAGTCTTATTTACTCCTCATTGTGTTTAAAAGTATAAATTAGCTGTCCATTCTCTCGCTTTCTATTGCCTTCTGTTGGCAAGAAAGTAGAAATCACAAATGCTCCATTTTCAATTTTTGTAATACTTGGATTTGCAAAAGATGTAGATCCTTTTGGCGTTTTTATGTTTAATTTTGTAAAATGGGCATCAGTACCAATTAAAAGGCGCCATGTACTAAAATCGTTTTTTTTAATTTGCGCCTCTTGTAAAACATAAGTTTGTCCTTGATTATTAAAACTGTATCGACCTCCTATATTACCATTAAAACCCATCTCAATAATATTTTTGTCAGTAATGATATCTTTCCAAGCTTTCCAATCTTTAAAATCTTTTAAAATCCCAATCGCTTGATAATCGACATCCTTATTATTGAAATAATGAAATCCAAAAAGCAAATGAGAATCTTCAGGAGTTTTACCGTATATCTCTCTAATATCTGGAGTGCCTTCGGCAAAAGATGAGAATGTTCTACTAAGTGAAATATTATTTTTAGATTGATTAGCACATAAGTCTTTATATGATTCATAAAATCTAACCTTTATATTATTAGAGCCTTCTTTTTTATCTTCTTCATTAACTAATAAATAGCCGTTTCCCCACTTTTTTATGTCACCTTGATGCAGCCTATCTCCAAGACTAGTAATCCGTATCCAAGACTTCAAGTCATTACTTCCTGCCAAATGTAATTTAAAGTGATTTTTAGAAACCATACTATGATACACACCAAGGTATTTAAAATCATCTTCGTCTGCTTTCACTATTTTTAAAACTTCGGTAGCGCGCTGATGATTATCTTTAACTTGAAAATAGGCTTTGTCGATAGCAATTTTATTTATCTGAATTATTAATGATGCATTTTTTTGAGGCAACCACCATTGATAAGCTATTCTTAAATTTTCTTCCATTGAAAAGTCTTTCAAATAAGAAATTAAATAGGTAGTTTTATTTTTGTTAATCTCAATCAGTGTTTGCAATAAGTTTTGTCTTGACATCAATTTTAATGTCTTGACAGTTTTAATTTCAGCTTTTAAAAAAAAACCGTATGTTAGAGCTATTGATGACAATTCTTCATCAAGTAATTTAATGAGTTTTTTTTCTGGAATTGCAGTTCTATCAACAATTTTAGAAATTAATTTACAGCGCAATGTGTCATAAGAACTTTTATGTATTTGTGGAACACTTAACCACTTATTTAGTAAAAGTGTTTTCACTAAAATAGATTCATTTTGTGTACTTAAACCATTAGAATTAAGTTCATTTTTAACATCAATTTTTGATAAATAAATATCCTTATTATATTTATTCAGGAATGTTCTAATAGCAGGAGAAACAGATACAAGTAAAATAAAAATAATAAGTAGCTGTTTATTCTTCATTATAAATTTAAATTACTTGAGATTAGTGAAAGACGAGGCAGGCAGACCTTCTATGTTAAAAAGACTAGGAACAGCTTTATCTTTCCAAAGATATCGGGTATACTTTGGCTTTTTAATTGTGCTTGCTTTAATCTCTAATTTATTACTTACAATTGTGGCATCTGCCAGTACAAATTTCTCATCTACCCCAGCAATTTCAAAACCATACAAATTACCTTTTGCGGTTAATCCACTGCCTTTAAAATCGAAATCAATAATAAGTTTGTCTTCAAAAATTTTTATATTTTTTAATAAAGGTCCAGATGATACTAAGTTCTTTCCATAATCATTCGATAGTGCTAAGCCCGCTAATCGAAAACCGACATCTTGCTTATTAGCAGGGTGAATGTTATTGAAATTACCAATATCTAAAGTAACTACCATACCTGTTTTTTTAGTTTCTAATGATAATCGCTGTGCATCTCTTAATTTTTGAGATTTATCTAAATCTACATTATTATTTGAGTGATATTGAAAAGGTGCAATCTGAACAAAGTAAAACGGGAAATCATACTTCCATTGGTTTCTCCAATCTTGAATCATTGCAGGGAATAAGCGCTTATACTGCGCGGCTCTGCCAACATTAGATTCTCCTTGATACCAAATTACTCCTTTAATAGTAAAAGGCACCAAAGGATGAATCATCCCATTATACAAAACACTTGGTAAGTTAGCGTGCATTTTTGTTATGGATGCGCGTTCTTTAAAATCTGTATTTAAATCATAAACATAAAATTGGTTTTTATGGATTTCTGCAACAAGCTTATATTTCCAATTTCCATTTAAAGATATTCGATTTCCTTTCGAATTAGTTAAAAACAGATATCCAGAAAAAGAACCATTGCCACCAGTATCAATGGCACGAATAGCAATAGTATTTTTACCATTTATTAAAATAGATTTAGGAATAGTAAATTCACGTTTTGTTCCAGAATGGCCGCTTCCTGAAAATCCACCAACATAGTGTCCGTTTACAAAGGTGGCATCCATATCATCGATAGCTCCTAGATTTAATGTGTAATCTGAACTTGTATCATCAATAAATATATTTTTACGAAACCAAATTGCTCCATCAACTTCACCTTCAGTAATATTATCAAAACGACCAGGTAATTTTTTATAGGACCAATTAGAATCATCAAAACCTATTTTAGAAGCTTCTAAATCATTGAAATTTAAAGCGCTCCATTCGTTATTTGACGCTGGTGTTTTAATTGCATTCCATTTAGAAAACCAATGATCAATATTTTTTTGATGATTTCTTGAGTCAATCTGCTCTAAAGTAGTATTAAAATCTCCTAAAGTTTTTAATTTTAGTTTGCTTGTCCAAGATTCAGCTGGAGTGCCACCCCAACTAGAATGAATAATACCTATTGGCACATTTAATTCTTTGTACAATCGTCTTGCAAAAAAATATGCAGTGGCACTAAAATTATTTACTTTTTCTGGTATTGTAGTTTGCCAATTTCCTTGTGTATCTGCTAAAGGATCTAAAGACATTTTTCTTTGAACCGTAAACATTCTAATATTTGGGTAATTTGCTTTTAATATTTCTTCTTTAGAATTGTAAATGGCATCATTTGGAGGCCATCCTTTAAGTGGCATTTCCATATTAGATTGCCCTGAAGCCAGCCAAACTTCGCCTATCATAATATCTTTTAAAACCTTGTTATTTGTATTTGTTGAAATAGTTACAGTATACGGTCCACCAGCTTTTGGGGTTTGTAAGTTAAGTTTCCAATGCCCATCTTTATCCGTTTTTATTTCAGTTTTACTTCCCCAACTTCCAGAAATAATTACTTTTTTATTTGGCAAATATGTTCCCCAAAAAGCAACATCAGAGTTTTGCTGCAATACCATATGATCTGAAAACAAAGCGTTTAGTTCTAGTAGATTGTTTTGTGCATTACTCTGAAATAAAAAACCTAAAATGAAGATAAAACTTAAAAGTGATTTTTTCAGCATACTCTTTAAGTGTTTAAATTATTGATGTTAATTTTTAGAAATGTCAGTTTTTTTGAAGAACTATTCGTTTAACTTTTTGAATGCAAAACGTCCATAAATGGCTATTAATATAAAACAACATAAAGGTAGAATGAATGAAAAGTTAACTTCAGAAACCCCCATTATTGTTGTGTCTGCAACTCCATTACCACCAGCATCAATAATAATACCTTGAAGCATTGGTAATAAAGCACCTCCTACAATTGCCATTACTAATCCTGCTGAACCAACTTTAGATTGTTCTTCGGTTAAATCATTTAGTGCAATACCATAAATAGTAGGGAACATTAGGGACATACAAAAAGAAATACCCACTAAGCAATATAATCCTAACATACCTTGAATAAATATAGTACCTGCAACAAAGGCTGCGGCGAATAAAGCAAAGTACATCAGTAATTTTCCAGCATTCATATAACGAAGCATTGCTGTACCAATAATACGCCCAACTGTAAATAATATAAATGCCAATAATTGATAAAAGAATACATCTACTTTTTCATAGCCTTCAATATTAACATTGGCTAAATCTATAGCTTCTGCATATTGATAAATATAGGTCCAAGTCATAATTTGTGCCCCAACGTAAAGTATTTGAGAAACAACTCCAAAAACATATTTTTTGTTCTTTCCTAATTCTCTAAAAGTTGTTGCAATACTTGGCATATTACCTTCTGCTTTAGACTGCGGCATTTTAACGATTAAAAATAGTACGAAAACCGCTAAAATCACTAAACCTAAAACGACGTAAGGATCCCGAATTACTGCTAAATCTGATATTTTTATTAGTGTTCTTTTAGCTTCATCCAAAGTGCTGAAATCTGCAATATCATCCGATTGTAATTTGTCATAGACAAAGTATTTTGCAATCAACAAACCAGCAATTAAGCCAATTGGATTTACTGATTGTGCTAAATTTAATCGCTGTGTTGCTGTTTCTTTGGCGCCCATTGCCAATATATAGGGATTTGCCGCCGTTTCTAAAAAGGCTAACCCAAAAGTTAAGATGTACAATCCTAAACAAAAAAACCAAAATTGCTCTGTAATAGCAGCAGGGTAAAATAACAAAGCGCCACCTGCATATAAAGCTAAGCCTATAAGCACACCAACTTTATAAGAGTATTTACGCATAAACATTGCTGCCGGTAATGCCATACAAAAGTATCCTCCATAAAATGCCATTTGTACCCAAGATGCTTGTGTGTTTGATAACTCTAACACTTTTTTAAAAGCATTTACCATTGGATCGGTTACCGCATTAGCAAAACCCCACAAAGCGAAAAGCGATGTAACCAATATAAATGGAATTAATACTTGTTTTGAAACTACTGGTATTTTTTGATTGTCTTCTGATATGTCGTTTTTCATCCTTGGTATTTAGTAACTTTAATTATTTTCTGAACTCATAGAATAAGGTCTAGAAGCTTTTGTTGTATTTAATTTTTTATTAGGTGTATCAATCATGTCAAATGAAAAATTAGAACCGTTCATTAAATCATCGAAAGTGATATAACTTTTAGAGTATTCTTTACCATTTTTAGTAATCTTATTTATAAAAATATTCTCTTTTGAATTTTTAGATGCGTCTATTTCAACTGTATTTCCATTTTGAAGATGCATTTTTATATTCTTAAATAATGGGCTACCAATAGCATATTCACCAGTTCCAGGAGTAACAGGATAAAAGCCCATTGCAGAAAATACATACCAAGCAGAAGTTTGACCATTATCCTCATCTCCGCACAGACCGTCTGGAGCAGAAGAATATAATTTACTCATAATTTCTCTTGCGTGTTTTTGCGTTTTCCAAGGTTGATCTAACCAATTATATAAATAAATGGCATGCTGAATGGGTTGATTTCCATGTGCATATTGCCCCATATCACCAACAAGCATTTCGGTTATTTCATGAATTTGTTGTCCGTAATAAGAATCATTAAATGTTGGTTTAGCTGTAAAAACCTCATCTAAACGATCGCGCATTTTTTCTATACCACCAAAAGATTCGGCTAACCCAATTGGGTCATGAAAAACACACCAAGTCCAATGCCAAGAAGAACCTTCTGTAAAAGCATCACCCCATTTATCTGGCGTAAATGTTTTTGCCCAAGAACCATCTTTATTTTTCCCACGCATAAACCCAATTTCTGGATCGAATACGTTTTTGTAGTTTAAACTTCGTTGTATAAATAAATTAATTTCTGTCTTTGGTTTGTTTAATGCTTCACCCAATTTAGAAATGCTCCAATCTGCGAAAGCGTATTCTAAAGTACGTGCTGCGTTTTCATTTACACCTACGTTGTAAGGCACATAACCCAATTTATTATAATAATCTGCTCCAAGTCTACCAACAGAACTTACGGGGCCTTCTTTAATACTATTTTTTTTAATTGCTTCGTACAAGGTTTCAATATCAAATCCTCGAATTCCTCGTAGATAAGCATCTGTAATAATTATAGCCGAGTTAGACCCAATCATACAATCTCGATGCCCCGGACTTGCCCATTCTGGTAACCAACCACTTTCTTTATAAGTGTTTACAAGACCTTGCATAATCTGACTTAAATGGTCTGGATACATTATCGTGAAAAGTGGAAAAACTGCTCTAAAAGTATCCCAGAAGCCGTTATCGGTAAACATATAACCAGGAAGTACTTGTCCGTTATACGGGCTATAATGAACAATATCATTATTAGCATCAATTTCGTGAAATTTTCTAGGAAATAATAAAACTCTGTATAATGCGGTGTAAAATGTTCTGTTTTGTTCCAGAGAGCCACCATCTACTTCAATTCTACCTAATTCGGTATTCCAAATATTTTCTGCTTTAGATTTTGTTTGCTCAAAAGTATCGTTTCCTATTTCTCTACTCAAATTTAATTCAGCTTGCTCTAAACTTATAAAAGAGGATGCTATTTTAGCGTTAACTTTTTCTCCGTCTTTTGTTTTAAAGGATATCGCTGCGCCTACATGAAACCCTTCAGATTCTAAAGAATTACTTAACTTACTATTATCAACCGTTTCTTTTTCTTTGCTATTCCAAGTTTGAATTGCTTCAAAATCTTTATCAAAATAAATGACAAAATAGTTGTGAAAATTATCTGGCACGCCACCTGAATTGTTACGGCAATATCCAATTATTTTGCGTTCTTCAGGAATCACTTTAACCATTGATCCCTTAAAAAAACCATCAACTAAAACATGTGCTTTATCAGATTTTGGAAATGTAAATTGAAATTGCGCACCACGTTCTGTCGGCGTAATTTCGGTTGTAACATCATAATCTGCTAAATATACTTTGTAATAATGTGGTTTACTTACTTCTGCTTTATGCGAAAACCATGAAGCACGTTCATCTTCATTTATTTTCAACGCTCCAGTTTCTGGGAATAAAGAAAAAGCAGCATAGTCATTAATCCAAGGACTTGGTTGATGTGTTTGCTTAAACCCTCTTATCTTATGTGCATCGTAAGTATAGCCCCAACCACTTCCCATTTCACCAGTTTGAGGTGTCCAGAAATTCATGCCCCAAGGTGTTGCAATTGCCGGATACGTATTTCCATTAGAAAGCTCAAATGAAGAATCACTACCAACTAAAGGGTTTACAAAATCAACATAAGAAACATTCGTTTTTTCTTGATTCTGACTTTGTATTTTTATAGTGACTGCCACAAATAGCAGCAAAAATATTCTTTCTAATCTCATGATATTTGGTTTGCTATTTTAATTAATACACTTTAGATTTTGGACGATCTTCATCTTTTTTACCAAAAGCAAGGTTTGGTTTGTTACCCATAACAAATTTTAAGGTTCCTCCTTTAGTAATATCTTTATGAGTGATGAATGCTTTTGTATAATTTTCACCATTTAAAGTAACCGATTGTATATACATGTTTTCTCTATTGTTGTTTTCAGATTCTACTGTAAATACTTTGTTTTCTGGTAATTTAATTGATGCTTTATCAAATAGTGGTCTACCAAAAACATACATTCCATTAGCAGGGTTTACCGAATAGAATCCCATAGAAGAAAGAATATACCACGCTGACATTTGGCCACAATCTTCATTTCCACTTAAACCATCTGGTTGATCGGTATATAATTCGTTTAATATATAATCTACATTATCGGCAATCTTATATTGTGCTCCGGCATATGCATACATATAGGTTGTATGGTGACTAGGTTCATTACCATGTGCGTATTGTCCAATTAAACCTGTAATATCTATAGAAGCACCTTTCTCTTGTTCTGAAGACATACTAAACAACTCGTCTAATTTTTTTATATACGGTTCATCACCTCCTAATAATTCAATTAAACCTTCAGGATCTTGTGGTACCAACCATAAATATTGCCATGCATTTCCTTCGCAATAATCGTTTACACGATGTTGTGCTGAGACTGGGTCGAAAGGCGTTCTCCAAGACCCATCCGCCAATTTACCTCTCATAAATCCTGTTTCTTCATTAAAATATTGCGTATATGCTTTGGCTCTTTTTGTAAAATATGCTGCGTCTTCAGTTTTGCCTAGTTTTTCTGCTAATTTTGAAATAGCCCAATCTGCAATAGCATATTCCATTGCACTTGCTACAGATTCAGGTCCGTGATCTGCTGGTATATAACCATATTTCATTAAATCTTTAATGCCTGGTTCAAAATCACCAGTTGCTGAAATTTTCATTGCATTATATGCTTTCTCAACATCTATGCCTTCAAAACCTTTTAAACACGCATCAACAATAACAGGAATTGCACTATAACCTGGCATTGTATTGGTTTCATTTCCACGTAAATGCCAAACAGGTAGTTTGCCTTGTTGTTCAAAAATCGCCAACATAGAATTTACGATATCGCTCATTCTTTCTGGTTGCATAATTGTATATAGAGGATGCGCTGCTCTATAAGTATCCCAAAGAGAAAACAATGTGTAATTTGTAAATCCTGGATAATCGTATACTTTTTTATCAGTACCTCTATATTGTCCGTTAACATCACTAAATAGGTTTGGAGCAATCATAGTATGATACATTGCTGTATAAAATATTTTCTTCTTACTTAAATCTGGTGTTTCAATAGTAATTTTAGCCAATTCTTTATTCCATTTTTCATCAGCTTGATTCACAATTTTATCAAAATCCCAATGTGGGATTTCAGCTTTCATATTTTCTAATGCATTTTTTGAGCTCACAGGTGAAACTCCCATTTTAACTTGAATCACTTCATTTTCAAAAGTTTCAAATTCTAAAAATCCTTTTACGTAATTTCCTTTCTTTTCAGTTCCTTCAATTTTATCATTTCTATCATAAATCACAAAACTTGAAACTGGTTTAGAAATAATCAGTGTGAAGTACTCTCTCTGATCTGCTGCCCAACCTTTTGAAAAACGGTACCCCTCAAAAGTGGTTTCATTTATTTGTTTGATGTACGTATCTACAGTGATGTCAGAATTACCTTCAGATAAATCAATAATAACTCTTGACTTTTTTGATTTTGGGAACGTATATCTATGCATTCCAACTCTTTCTGAAGCTGTTAATTCTACTTTAATATTATAATCATCTAAAACTACTGAGTAATAACCTGGTTTTACCGCTTCTGTTTCTTTTGAATAAAAAGAAGCGTATGCATCATCTGGGTGACTTTGATTTCCTGCCCACATTTTAAGTTTTCCAGTAGCTGGCATTACAATAAAATCTGATAAATCGGTCATTCCTGTTCCGCTTAAATTTAAATGCGTAAACCCTTTAACTATACTATCTGTATAATGATAAGAAGATGACCAATCCCAGCCTTTATAAAAATTACTTGGGCCAACTTGAACACCTCCAAAAGGCACATTTGCTCCAACAAATACGTGACCGTGACCTCCAGATCCAATAAACGGATCTACAAATTGGGTTAAATCAGTTGTTTTTGATTTATTATCACTCAAATTTGACTGACAAGAAACAAAAGTCACTAAAAATAAGGTTAGTATTAAAAATGATGTTTTTGTGATAAAATTATGATTCATTATTTTAGTTTTTTACGGTTATTATTGGTTTTAGCTTTTTGTTGTCCCTATATTTTTACCAATTAAAACTAGGAGGAGTTACTTTATTACCCCAATTTTTATTTGGTTTTTTTGAAGTTCTAAAATCTAGTTTCCCTCCATTTTTAATTGTATTCCAATCAATCCAGGTTGAATTATAATTTTTATCATTCAATTTTAAATTTTGAATATAATAGTTATCAGAAGATCCGCCGTTAATTGTTAAGACCCCTTTTGGTAAACTAATAGTTACTTTTTCAAATTGAGGTGAACTTAAAGCAAAACCTGCTACGCCTGGAATCATTGGATACATACCAATAGAAGCGTAAACGTACCAAGCTCCCATTGTTCCTAAATCATCATTTCCTGGCAAACCTGTAGGTTTACTTGTGTACATTTCATTAAAAACTCTATGCACAACCTCAGATGTTTTGTAAGGTGTATTTGTCCAATTATAAATCCATGGCGCTTGAAAATTTGGTTCATTTCCAGCTGCAAACCAATCTTCTTCATAGGAAGCATCTAAACGCTTGAAAAAAGTATCTAATCTTTTTTCAGCAACTTGTTTTCCACCAATGGTATCTATTAACGTTTTTAAATTATAAGGTACCATCCAAAAGTAATTTTTGTAGGTTGCCTCTCTCCAATCGTGTTCTATATTTTTCCATTTACCATTTGAATGCCGAGAATTTAACCAGTTGTTTTTTGGATTGTAAATATTCTTCCAGTTTTGAGACCTATCAATAAAATAATCAGCATCTTCTTGATTATTTAAAGCTTGTTTGGCAAACTGCCCAATCGCAAAATCTGCTGAAGTGTATTCAAGCATCATAGATGCAAAAGTATGTCCGTCTCTTAAATATTCGGTTAAATGTGGTCTTATTTCTTGATTTTGAGAGCGCAATAAAGGAATGGTTGCTCCTCTCTTCATATGTTTATAGGCGTTTTCAACATCAAAATTTGTTGCTCCAAAAACGTATGAATTTGCTATAAGAATTGGAGTAGGATCTCCTTGCATAATACCAGTTTCGATATTCGCTAAAATCCATCTACCATAACCTCCACTTTGATCGGCAAAATCTACTAAAGACTGCATCATATCGCTACTTTCATTTGGATACAGCATTGCTATTAGTTGCGCTTGGGTTCTATAAGTATCCCAAACACTAAATGAACTGTATTGAACTGAGCCTTTTGCTTTGTACACTTTAAAATCAGCTCCCATATATTCTCCATTTACATCACTTATTATATTTGGGTGAATTAATGAATGGTATAAATGCGTGTAAAACTGAACTTTCCGATCGTTATTTTTAGTTTCTACTTTTATTTTACCTAAATTTTCATTCCAACTATTTTCTGCATTGGTTTTATACTCGTCAAATTGACCAGAAAGTTTATCAGCATTTAGATTTTGTTTTGCATTTTCAATTGAAACAAAAGAAACTGCAATTCTATAGTTTACTTCTGAATTTTTATTGATATCAAATGTAAAATAAGCTCCAGAATTTTTACCAAAACCGTGCATCGAATCTTTTAACAGCGCATCACCTATCCAAGTCCCCATTTCTGAAGCTTCTTCGTTAAATTCTACTGCAAAATAAATTCTATACGGCGTTTTTGAACCACAAAATTCACCTCCATCGGCAAAACCTTCGCATGTAGATTTAGAAGTAATTTTAATCATTGCGTTTTCAACAAAAGTTGAACTAACTCCCGATCCTATTAATACGGATCCTTTTGACAAATTTTCATCGAAATTAAATTGAGCGATTCCAGATCTTTTATTTACTGTAAGTTTTGCAACAGTTTTATCCTCCATCTCTACTTGTAAAAAACCGGCATGCGATTTTACTGTTTTTTCATATTTTGAAAAGCCCTCCATTGAATTTGGTGATTTTTCAATTGAACCTGCTAAAGGTAAAACTGGAACATTTCCCATATGAGGACAACCAGCTCCACTTAATTGATTCACAACAAAACCTTTATGAGGTGAGAAAAAACTAGGTGTAAATTGAACCATCCCAAAAGGATAACTTGCTCCTACATAGTTAAAACCACAGCCCAATCCACTTCCTTCGCTTCCTATTTTGGTGTCAACTAATTTCGCTAAATTTTGAGAATTTAAATTTGTGCAACTAATAAATAAAAAAAATAATGCACCGAATAAATTTAGAAACTTCATTATATTAAAAATTTAAATTGTTTTAATTACTGGTTAAAAACCGTTTTATAACTGCCTAAAAGATTAATTTCTTTTAGTAATAGTTATGAAATAACATGACTATAATTGGGGCCATATGTTATAGTTCCACTCGCCATGGAACGTACTCCTTTCAATGTTGATTTCACCCATTTGCCGATCGGGTATTTTTATTCCGGTCCTATAAACGCCACTGTCAATCTCACATTCTACTTCAAGCCCTGCACCGGTCCTTGTCGATGCGATGAGCTGGACGATGACCTGATAGCTTGTCAATGGCCTTCCCCTCCAATTTTTTGAAATATAGGAGAACAGACGGTGCTCTATTTTGTTCCACTTGCTTGTTACCGGCGGGAAATGTGTCACCTCGATGTTCATGCCCGTATCGTTCGCGAGCTTCTGCAACTCATATTTCCAAAGCTTTCCTTTTGAGCTATTGCTGCCCCCGCCATCGGCCGTTATGAGCAACGAGGTTGCATTACCGTAATAGTAGACCCCCATCTTGTACCACCAGTTCCTTATGCTCTGGACGGCAAATTCAGCCGTATCCTTGGTGATCCCCACATTGATCCAGCCCTTGTTCTTGCCCATATCGTAGATCCCATAGGGGATAGCAACGCCTTCAGAGTCCGTTGGGAAATCGTAGGCGTCCACCTCCAGCAGGGATCCCTTTCCCCGCCACCCTGGGCCGTTGTTTTTAAAGTTCCCCACTAGTTCCCGCTTTTTGGCGTCTACCGATATTACCGGTTGGCCCTGCGCAAAATATTCCTTGACCTTCCGGTTGATGAACTCGAACTGTGCATCCCTGTCAGGGTGGCCCTTGCCTTCATAGGTCTTGCGGTTGGCCTGTAGGCTGAAGCCTTTTTCCTTTAGGCCTTCCCCGATTATCCTATAGCTGGCCGAGACCCCGTCTTTTTTCAGTGCAGCCTCGATATTGCGAAGGCTCTTGCTTACCCACTGCAACGGCGATTCGGGCTCCCCTCTCTTGTGGGGCTCTATGAAGGCTTGCATCTTGCCCCATATCGCCGGGGTGATCTTCCTTTTGCGACCGCCCCCTTCCTTCCTTATCCTCTTTTCATCGGGACCGGAGTGAACATCGCTGGCCAGCTCTTTCAGCCCCTTGTTTATGGTGTTGTGGGAGACCCCTACAAGTCTCTCTATCTTCGCCTTGCCGCCCCGGCCCAGATACTTCGTTTCGGATGCCAGATAAACCCTCCTCTGCTCTTCGTTCAAAAAGGGCAAAAAGGAAATTAGCTTTGCCGTCAATCTTTTGTCTTCTTCTTCCATCTGCCAAAGATAAGGAAAAAAACTTAAACCGTCAACTTATTTCATAACAGTTCAATAGGCAGTTTTACTTAATTATATATATGAAAAAAAATGTTCTAATAACGTTTGCTACCCCGTCCCCAAAAAGTCATTTCAGTAATTAGGTTCCTTGCATTCCATCAACCGAAATAAGGGGTTCTATAGTTATTGTTAAAGATGATACCCCTCTTAATTGCAGTTAATCTTTGAATATTTTAATATTAATTATTCAACTCTTAATAATCTCCATTCACTTAATTGGAAGAGACCGTCCCCATGGTTTGCGGTAATAGACATACGGTAGTATTTATATGGCGTAGTAGAATCGAAAGTATATTCTTTGGTTTCATTTCTGCCAGAAAAAGATTCACCCGTTCTGGTATCCAGATCTACCCAAGTTGTTTCATCATTGGATCCAGCCAATATCCAATCTTTGGGATCCCTACTATCAGCATCATTTGCTGAAGTTAAGGTGTATTGATTTGCAATCACTTCACTAAAAAATTCTTGTTGCATCCAAAAATCTGTAGGGTAATCAAAAATCAAAAATTTAGAATTAGTATCACCATCAACTAGTTTTAATGAACCTTCACCTGCATCTGGGCCACCTGAGTTTTCTTTGCTTACCGTTAACGTATTCAATAGATATGCTGTTAAATCTATTTGTGGAACATCCCTCTCCAATAATCTCCATTCACTTAATTGGAAGAGACCGTCCCCATGGTTTGCGGTAATAGACATACGGTAGTATTTATATGGCGTAGTAGAATCGAAAGTATATTCTTTGGTTTCATTTCTGCCAGAAAAAGATTCACCCGTTCTGGTATCCAGAGTTACCCAAGTTGTTTCATCATTGGATCCAGCCAATACCCAATCCTTAGGATCTCTACTATCGGCATCATTTGCTGAAGTTAACGTGTATAAATCTACAATCCCCTCATTGGGAAGATCTTGTTGCATCCAAAAATCTGTAGGGTAATCAAAAATCAAAAATTTAGAATCAGTATCACCATCAATTAATTTTAATGAACCTTCACCTGCATCTGGGCCACCAGGGTTTTCCTTACTAACTTTAATTGTAGCAGCAAGAGTCCAATCTTTACTTAATCCTGAAGGCGGTGCATTTGGTAGTGTTTTTACAACTAACTCTAAATCTGCAGTATCAAAACCATTCTCACCTGAAATTACAGTAGATACGATTTCTATTCGCCCTTCAGGTTTCCAATCTTCTAATAGTGTTGACATGTCAGCTGGAGATACAACAGCTTCTGTCATTGTACCACTATTATTTTCATATCGAACAGTTGTGTAGACCACAAACTCAGACTCCGCGCTGTTTGCCCAAATAATATAATCTGTACTATTCAAAATATCAAATTCTACAATTCTTCTAGGTGCTTGTCCTCCTATAAAAACATTGCCAAATACTCTACCTCGTAATGTTTGCTTTACGGATTGATTGTTATTTTCATCACTTGTAATAACATCGAATTCATAATTTCTTTCAACTAATCCGTCAATAATAATTTCAAATTTATTATCTGCTATTTGATCGATAGTGAACGTTTTGGTTTGATCATCCCAAGATACTGTTGCTCTTTTAGAGTTTCCTAAAAATTGAGTATTACCAATAATTTTAAGGCGATCAAAGCCACTAAAAGATTTTAAAGAATCTAGTTTTCCTGCATATACCTGCTCTCCATCAAGATATTGCTCGTGAATGGAATTCATATCGTTACAACCTATTATAGCTATGCAGGCCACTAGAGCTCCAGCAAATATTTTTATAAATTTTACTTTCATAATGTTTTATATTTTATTAATTATTCTGATATTTCACCCCAAAAAGAGAGTTCACCAATCACAGTTCCATTAATATTTCCCCAATTTTCAAGTATTTCAATTCGGATGTATTTGACTTTAACTAGATTATCAACATCAAAATCAAAATCTTCACCTTTGTTTTGATACTCATGATCTTCTGCCGTTGTTTGACCAATAGGTAAACCTGAAGGTTTAAACGAATCACATTCTTTTAACAATGTCCAACCCGCGTTTGGATTGTTAGGATCGTAGGGTGGAAGACTATTAATATCTAGTACTCCATAAATATTAAATTTCTTGGGATTACCATGTTTGTATAGTTCCCCACCACCACGTTGGTATAGTTTAAAACGACTTAATTTTGCTTTAACAGCTAAATCAACTGTTAAATAATGAGGTAAGTTGGTTATAAAATTAGTATGACCACAATTCCATTGGTCACCCCATCTATTATCCCACATTTGAGTTTCATTAAACCCAAAATTATTAAAATCTTTATCACCTTGAAGTTTAAATACTGAAAATAATGATTTATTTAAAAATTCATCTGGTATTGGAGTTACTTCAAAATAGATCGTATCAGAAACGTTTTCCCATCGATCTTCTACATACACTCCAAATTTAGTTCTCACAGCAGGATAACCTCTAAAGGTATACGATCCAGAAGATTGACTGGTAAAGAATGATTCTCTATATACAAATTCGTCTATAAGTTCATCGAAAACCACTAGATTTAAGGATACTTCAGCGCGTAAAAGATTTTCATAACTAACTTTTATACCACCAAAATCTACTTCACCAATTAGAGTTGGAAATATTAATTGTACAGGAGGTATTAATGGAGAAATTGTTACATTAGTTGGTGCTGATATATTTTCTCCACGATCTACAGCGTTAAGAGTTATGTTGTAATCTCCAACTTGTCCAAAACCTTCAACAACAATAGAATCTATTACTTGAGATACTTTTACTTCTCTAGGTCTTCCTCTGTCGTCCTCAAAACTTGCCTTAACATAGAGTACATCAACATCTGCAGGAGAGGTATAATAAATAACAGCACCACCCGGTTTGTTAATAATATTATCAACCGTTACCGCTCCTGGAGCAACTCCGTCTGAACCGTATGGTCCGTGAGGCTCTTCGTCTTGGCAGCCACAAATAAACAATGCTATTCCTAAAGAAAAAATTGCCAGTTTAATATAATTTTTCATATGTGTGATTTTTAATTTGTAGTCCCTATTTACCATCCTGGGCTCTGTATTAAATTTGGATTTTTAATCATTTCATTCTGACCAATTGGCCATAAATAATCTTTTATAAGGAAATCTCTAAAAAAGATGTTCTTTACTTGATAAAATCCTTCAGTATCAGTGCCATTTATGTTCCAACCTCTTATTGGTTTGCTAAAAAACTCTCCAGCTAGTTTCATTCTTCGTAAATCCCAGTATCTTTGCCCTTCAAAAGAAAGTTCGATACGTCTTTCTTGCCTTATAATGTCACGCATTCCCTCCTTTGTAGTAGGCTTACCTGGGTTATTAGAATGCATTGCCCAAGTGCTTACTAAGTCTGATCCAACATCTAGCCCTGCTTTATGTCTTACTTTTTGAATGTACTCATATACTTCAGCATCTGGAGAGCCTTTAACCTCATTGGCAGCTTCCGCATGCATAAGGTATAAGTCACTCAATCGTATTATTGGAAATGTGTATCCTACGACTGCTGCATTATTTACCGTAATTACGTTTTCATAATTCACTAATTTCTTAGTAAAATAGCCTGTTATGGAGTAAATTTCAAAACCAACTTTACCAGAAATTTGTCCTGCTTTTGCATTAATCGACGGTAAATTTTCTAAATCGTCGCTTTCTAATGAGAACCATTTTCCACCGTCAAAACCAACCGTAGCGTAAAAACGAGGTTCTCTGTAAGTGTGTAATTTTGCAGTTTTTACATCATTTTGAATGTAATATTTATGATCGTCTGCAATTTGATCACTTACAGAAACCACATCATATCGTGTGCCATAGTCCCAGCTCTTATCTTCGTCAATTGGTACACCGTTTACAGTATAATAATCCTCTACCATATTAAGCGTTGGTGCATGCGATTTTTTAGAAAAATTAAAAAGTGACGAATGTTCACTTGTCCAACGAGGTTGACACCAAGCTTGTAAATCTCCTGACCAACCACGATCAACACCCCAAATTTGTTCTTGGTTAAAACGATCTGTTATAGTTGCTCTCTGGGTTAATTCTTCACGTATTTCATCGTTTAATTGACCTATTGGTAATAAATCTGTAAAAGTATACAGTTTGTGACCAGAACCTTCGGCAGTTAGGATAGCGTCAAGACATGCATCTTTAGCTGCAACCCATTTTTCTGGAGCGTACGTTTGATTCACTAACGGATTTCCTTCTGCATCAACGAAACCAGCATAATCTGTATTTCCATTAAATAATGGACTCGCAGATAACATTAATACTTTAGCCTTAATTGCTTTAGCGGCTGGTAAAGTTAAACGACCATAATCGGTGTTAATAAATGTTATATTTTGAAATAAGGCATCACTAGCAATTACCTCATCAAGTAAACCGACAATATAATTTACCACATCATCAACAGGTTCACGTTTTACTTGTGTTTCTGCTGTACTAGCATCTACAGGGATATTAACATCTATTATTGGAATTGGGCCATACATACGTAATAACCAAAAATGATAAAACGCTTTTAAGGTTTTAACCTCAGCAATCCATCTGTTTTTTTCGTTTGAATCTAATCCAGGAATGTCAGTTAAGTTTTCCAGAAAGATGTTGCAATCTCTTATTGCTACAAACATGTTAAAGGCACCTCTACCACCTTCCCAGTAATTTAAATATGGATCTGTGGCATTTTGCAAACCTTTTGCTAAACGGAAACTTGTTTCATTATTTACATAAAAATCATTCTCGGTGTAATACCAAACTTCATCTCCTGCAAGCATTGCGAAATTTTGTTCTATATGTGCATGCTCTGGCACATAACTATAACAGGTTGATAAAAACTGTTCTGCTGTAGATCTGTTATTAAAAACAATGTCAATAGTTGCCAAATTATCTGGGACAATATCTAAATAGTCACTACAACTTGACATAATTATTACGAATACAATTGTGATATATTTTTTCATTCTGATTTATTTAGAAGTTAATATTAGCGCCTATATTAAACACTCTTTGAATTGGATAACCTAAGCCATTACCTCCCATTTCAATATCCCATAATTTAAACGAACTAAAGGTTAAAAGGTTTGTGCCACTTAAATAAAATCTCATACTTTTTATGCTTGCTTTTTTCATTATATTTTTATCTTCTAATGTGTATCCCAACTCAACTGATTTTAATCTTAAAAAAGCACCATTTTTAAGAAACCAAGTACTTGGTCTGTTGTTGTTGTCTACAACTTGATCAGACAGCCTAGGCCATGCAGCATATAAATCTCTATTGTCTTCAGACCAGTGATTATCTGCCCAAACTTGTAATAAAGCATTGTTTCCAATCTTATCTGAACTTGTATCTATAAAAGGAGCTGTATTAAATGCATCTACAAAGAAAGATGATCGAGCGGATCCCTGAAAAAAGAAAGAAAAATCTAAATTTTTAAATCCTAATGAAGCGCCAAAACCATAAATAATTTCTGGCGTTGTTGAATGACCTATCGCAACTTCATCATTAGTATCTATAAGTCCATCGTTATTAATATCTTTATATTTAATATCTCCCGCAAGATAATCTCCAAAGGTTTGTAAGGGAGAATTTGCAATATCTGCGGCATCTACAAAGAGCCTTTCTGCGATTAAACCATAAGGTTGATTTATATTTCGACCTAATCTAGACTTCCAAGGCAAACCGGCACCTGCATAGTCTAATTCCTCAAAAACTTCAAATTTATTAGTAGCGTAAGTGAAATTTGTTCTTGCAGACAACCAAAGACCATTATTAAAACTATCATTGTAGTCAATTGCCACTTCAAAACCTTGAGAAGAAGCTTCTCCAATATTTGCTCTCAATGGAGCTTGGAGTCCAAGAGTGGAGGGGACTTGAGAACGATCCATTAAAATATTTGATCGATATTGTCTAAAAAAGTCTGCCTGAATATCTATTTTTTTAAATAAGCCAATTTCTACCCCCAAATTTGTAACGTTTGCTACCTCCCAAGTAATTTGATTATTGGGATACCTGTCTATACCAATTCCTGGAATGAAATTATTATAATCGATTCCAAAAGAAGTTCCTCCACTATTTGTATTTACTTGTGAAATATAGAAAAAACGGTCTGTTTCGCTTCCAATAGCGTCATTACCTACAATCCCATAGGTTGCTTTGAATTTTAACTTATTAATTTTATCTCTCAGAGGTTCCCAAAATTTTTCATTAGACACAATCCATCCAAAGCCAGCAGAAGGAAAGAAGCCAAAACGCTCTTTTTTAGCAAAACGCTCTGAACCGTTGTAACCAAAATTAAACTCTGAGAAAAATCGATCGTCATATGCATAGGTAAATCTACCCGAAAGGCCAACGTTTCGAAAAGGCAGCGATGCTTGAAGGCTGCCTGCATTTGCAAACTTTTGCTCTCTCATAATTCCAACAAGCAGTCCAGTTACAGCATGTTTCTCCTTAAAAGTACGATCATAATTTAATGCTGCTTCTCCATAAAAAGAAGTTGTTATTACTTTATTTCCTTCATTATAATTTAGAAACTCAGTTCCAGAATTTGGATTCAACTCAAATAAAGAATACTGGTCAATCCCTGCGTCATAATTTCCAATAGAGTAATAAAAGGGATTGTAAAATCTATTTAAACTAAAAAAAGATTCCCTTGTAGTGTTTCCAAGCACACGCAAATTTAAGCCTTCAGTTACAAAGCTTAAATCTTGTTCTAATTGCACAGATGCAAGTATCATACTTCTACTTTCGTCTTTGTAACCTCTTACCATATCAGCATATGGATTTAAATACTCTCCGTTTTGTCCTGCATTTCCAAAAAGAATATGCTGTGTATTGGCAAATACTGCATCTGGCTCAAAATATTTAGGATATAATACCGGATTGGTTTTTAGTGCTTTTCTGTACAGGTCTGCTCCACTATCAATAGGACCATTATAATCGTCAAAATTACCATTGAACCTCACGGTAATTTTTGAAGTTTTCGTAACATCTATATTTATATTAGAACGTAAAGAGATTCTCTTAAACTTTATATTATTATTAAAATTATTTTGATTGTCAACCTTCAACATACCATTATCAGTATTCACTGTGCTTGCTATATAATAGCGCGCAACTTTTCCACCACCACTTAGATTAAAATTGAATCTGTCATTGAAGGTATTTTCTTCAAACAGTTCATCGAACCAGTTTAATGCAGGGTATACATTTTGATTGCGATTTAACGTTTCTGTAATTTTAATTCTTTCTAAGGAATATGCTCTACCCCCTAAAGGGTCTCTTGTTGAAATTGCTTCGTTGTGTAATTTCATATAAGTTATAGGGTCTGCAATATCTAAAGATCTTGTTGGCATAGACATCGATCTTTCATAACGAACATTTAATTTAGCCGGTCCTTCTTTTCCTTCCTTGGTGCTTACTAAAATCACACCATTTGCACCTCTTGCACCATAAAGTGCTGTTGCTGTTGCATCTTTCATTATCGAAAAACTAGCAATATCGTCTGGTTGCAAACGAGCTAAATCGGTTGTGGTTAACTCTATATTATCGATTAAAATGAGCGGTGATCTATTGTAACCAAATGTTGTAATTCCACGAATAAAAAAATCTGCATTATCACGACCTGGCTCGCCACTGCGTTGAAAACCTATAACACCAGATAGTCTACCCGCCAATGCAGTGGTAAGATTGCTGCTTGCTATATTTAACTCAGAGGGCTTAATGGTAGATACAGATCCAATAACACTCGATTTTTTTTGTTTCCCAAAAGCTACAAGTGTTATCTCATCTAGCTCATCTGCTTTTGCCTCCAATAATACATTAATTTCTTTTTGTCCAGAATAAACTACTTCTTTTGTTTTCGTACCGAGATAAGAAAACTGAATAATTTGACCAATTGCAACTGAAATAGTGTATGCCCCGTCAAAATCTGTACTAGCACCTGCCGTTGTTCCTTTTATAAGAATATTAGCGCCTGGAAGAGGTGTGCCATCTGCATAATAAACAATACCTGATATTATGTTTTTTTCAGTTTGTGCATAACTTGCTGTTGTTGCATAAAGCAATAAGGTCAAGACAAAAATATTTATCTTTCTAGTTCCACCCCATAGCTTATTGTAAATACATTTTGTAAGTGATAAAGTTAATTTGTTCTTCATATAAGTTAAATTGGTTAATTATTTGTTTTAAATTGATATATTATTTAAAGTTATTAAAAAGCAAAACTTTAGCCAGATATAAAAAGATAAATATACTTGATACAACTTAAGTTTCAGATTAATTACTGGTTAGTCTGCGGTTAAATTATTATTATTCTTCTTAATTATTAAAAAAAATGAATGAAGACTTTGCTGTTGAAACAAATTTTTTAAAAAATTTTTAAATATTTTATCAATCCCGGGTTCTGTCGCATCTACTAAAATTAGTTGTAAAGTTTTAAGCTAATTCCTTTTTTAAGAAGCTAATGATATAAACGATTTGTAAGTTGAATTTTTAGGATTCAACAGTTGGTTTTTCTTTATCATTCGAACCACTTCTATTCCTGCTATAGTTCTCTTAGCAGATTCAAATTCTTTAAAACCTAGGCCTAGTATTATCCGCCACTTTATCATTCGATGATCTTGTTCTACAATATTATTCAAGTACTTGCATTGTCGAATTTTTATATTTGAATAATTTCTTCGATTGTATCGTTTTATAGCAGCTGTATTGGCACCACTCTTATCAATGTTTATAAGTTCTGGCTTTCCATTACTTGCTATGGCTTTTATTAAAAACCTTTGAGCCGATATACGTTGTCTTCTTTTGGTTAATAAGAAGTCTACAGTATTTCCTTCTTTATCAACTGTCTATATAAATATCTCCACTGACCCTTCACTTTAATATAGGTTTCATCTAGTCTCCATCTATTACCAACTGCTTTTTTTCTTTTTCTGAATTGTTGTTCTACAAGCGGTGTGAATTTGAATACCCAGCGTTGAATAGTAGCATGATCTACTTTGACGCCACGTATAGATAAGAGCTCTTCTACATCTCTATAGCTAAGACTAAATCTTAATTTAAAATAAACCGCTTGTAGTATGACGGCTTTGGGAAAACAATGGCCTTTGAACATCTTTTTTGGAGTTAAAGATAATTATTTCTTTTTTTGTTAACTTAGATGCGACAGAACCTACGTTATTACCTTATACGAGGAATTTGATGAGAATAAACACGTATAACCTGAACATATAACTGAGTTGGCTGTAATTTGGACTAACTCATTTATTTCTTCATTATCCACATTAAGTCGTTTTAAAATTTTGTGCTACAAAAAGGACATTATCGCTATTTATTTGCTTTATTGACCTATTTGTAGTACATTTGAATATGGAAAATAGATATTACGGTTATTCTGATAAAGAGCTAATCCGAAAATGGGGAGAAAAACTTAGCTCATTACGTATAAGTGCTGAATTGTCACAAACTGAATTGGCTAAAAAAACTGGCCTGAGCAGAAGCTCCATTGCTGGAATTGAAAAAGGGAGAAATTTCTCGATAGCATCACTAATCTCAATTTCCAGATCACTTGAATTTTTGGATGAATTTGAATTCTTTCTAAAAAAGGAAGAGTATGAATTAACTCCAATGGAAATTTATAAAAAAGAAAAGAAGAAGAAAAAAAGAGGAGGATATAAAAAATGAATCTATTAGAAGTAATTATATGGGAAAATCTTGTAGGAGTTCTCATTTGGAATGAAACAAAGAAAACAAGCACATTTGAATATGCAGATAGTTTTATTCGAAGTGAAATTCAATTGTCTCCCATAATAAACCCAACAACAAAGAAAATAATCTCTTCGATTCAAAAGCTAGAGTATACCAGTGAAGCTAGTATATTATTTGATACAAATAAAGGGCTTCCTCTCTTTATATCAGATTCATTACCTGATAAATTTGGTACTGAGTTATTCTCAAAATATCTAGAGAAAGAAGGTAGAAATTATAGAGACCTTACTCCAATAGAAAAATTAGCTTATATAGGCAATAGAGGAATGGGTGCACTTGAATTTATGCCAGCTAAAAATGAACAAACTAGCACTAAAATACTAAACTTAAAAAAATTAAATGAACTATCAATATCACTACTAAAAAATGAACCTGTAGCTAATATTGATGATATGGCAAACCTTTTCCACGTAGGAACATCTCCTGGAGGAGCTCAACCAAAAGTTCTAATTAATATTGATAATAAGACTGGTGACATTTATAGAGGTGATAACTTACCATCAAAGAACCAAGATAGTTGGATTTTAAAATTCAATAGAGATATAGGTTTAGATTCTGATAAAGAAAGAGGTAAAATTGAATATGCATATTACCTCATGGCAAGAGAATCTAAAATTATTATTATGGATTCAGAATTAAAGGAATTTGAAAATGATTATTACTTTATGACTAAAAGGTTTGATCGTATTGATGGACACAAAATTCATACGCAAACCTTACACGCATTTGCTGGTATGAATTTCAAATTGCCTAATAGGTATTCTTATGAACAAATATTTACCATTTTAAATAAAATGAATTTAGATTATTCTTCAAAAGAACAAGTATTTAGAATAATGGTTTTCAATGTAATTGGTCGAAATGTAGACGATCATACTAAAAATTTCGGATTCAATATGAAAGAGAATGGAGAATGGAATTTATCTCCAGCCTATGATTTAACATTTAGTTATAACGAAAACTTTAATAGAATCACTCCTCATTTTTTATCAATAAATGGTAAAAATCAGAACTTCAATCTAAAAGATATTCTTCATATAGCAGAAGAGTATTCTATCAAAAATCCGAAAAATATAATTAATGAAATAAATCAAAGTTTTCTTAACTGGACAAAAATTGCAAAAGATTTAAATATTTCAAAAAAGACCACTGATAATATAGCCAGTAAGTTAAAAACTATTCCGTATAAAGTAAAATAACTACAGCTAACAAAGAACTGAGGTAAAAAACAACTCTTTTCTCGACTACTTACAAAAATTCTCACGGACTTCTATCTATGATTTATTTGCTAACTTTAGTGCTTAAAACACCAAATATGGTATATCAATTAACAGCGTAAAATTAATTTTAACCTGTAGCCGTATTTTAGGACTAGACAAAGAAAGATGTTTTTTTATTAACATCAAAGAAACCTACTGACTTAAATACTATGACTTTTAACGTTTTAAAATTTTTCCTAAAAAATAAAAACCCTTTTCTACCTATCAATAGTTTAAATGATATTTTATCGCTTAACGTAAGTGATGAGAATTATACCACAACTAATAAACGCAGAGAACGTGTACTAAAGGATTTAACTTTTGAACTTTCTACTCTATTAAATTTGGATAAAGACTCCATTTTCATAACACGAAGTGGTGATGCGGATAGACGTATAAAAGAAATAAAATTAAACATTGATATTGTTGTGAAATGAAGCTAAAGGTTTCATCTCAGGTTTATAAATTTTTTAAATCAGCCTTAAAACAGTTCGACTTACATCCCTTTAACTCCACAAATTATTTCCGAGAATAAAAAATTATTCTTGGAGATAATTTTTTCTCAAAATCAATAAATCAGCACTAAAACTGTTCGACTTACATCCCTTTAACTCCACAATTAACGCAGTAAAACTGCGAATTAAACAATAAAAATCTGCCAAGTTTACTTGAGCAGATTTTTTGTTTTAAGTCGTCTGTTCTGAAAGAACACTTTACTGCATTTACCAAATGGGATACAAGAGAAAGACGAAAGTCATCCTCGGCGTCTCCACAAATTATTTCCGAGAATAATAATTTATTCTTGGAGATAATTTTTTCTCAAAATTACCAAATCAAAATAGTTCGCCTTACATCCCTTTATTTCCACTTTTAAAAACTTCAACAAATTATTAATCAATGAGTTGATGTTTTTTTATAATTGTACGTATCTATACAGTCATGCTTTTTTAAAAACAACCATTACAGTTTTTTCAGAATAAAATCTTTTGTTTTAGCTTTTGTATATTGTGTTTTAATATCTACCCATTCTACGTTATTCCAATTTAATAATTTAACTCCAGTCTCCATAAACATATAACTATAATGAGTAGATCCATCTGGATTTGTACCAGTAATAACTGTAGCTTCATAGGTTACCGTTGATCCAGAGCTTGCTATTAGCGTTATTCTTGGAAGTGTTGTTGCACTTTCGGTACCGTCATTCGCAAATGACTCCAATAAATCAAGATTAAACGAAATAAAATCAAAATTGCCAGTACTAGCAGTAAGTCGAAAAGTATTTTCTGAATTTCTTGAATTTAATTCTGTAGTGTTGTTATAAAATAAAATTCCGCCTTCGTGCGCTGTTTGCTTTGTGATTACAAATGGAGAAGCATCAATTGATCCAGCGTCAATGTATTGATTATAATATGTAAGTTCCACGTAATTAGTCCCTGTAGGTTTAAAGCTTGTATATTGATCTAGTATGGTGTAGGTAGTCCCTGATGGCAACCATGGTGTTACTGAACTTGAAGCAGCACTTGCTACACTTATACCTATGGCATTGGTAGCGGTAACCGTAAACGTATAAGGTGTACCATTGGTTAAACCTGTTACTGTGATAGTACCATCTCCTGATTGAGATACTGTACCTGTTAAACCTCCCGGGCTTGAAGTTGCTGTATAAGAGGCTATTGCAGAGCCTCCATTACTTGATGGAGCTGTAAATGAAACTGTAACTTGTTCATCACCTGATGCAACTCCTGTAATTGTGGGAGAAGAGGGAGAAGAGGGAGCCAACGGTGTTACTGAACTTGAAGCAGCACTTGCTACACTTGTACCTATGGCATTGGTAGCGGTAACCGCAAACGTATAAGGTGTACCATTGGTTAAACCTGTTACTGTGATAGTACCATCTCCTGATGGAGATACTGTACCTGTTAAACCTCCTGGGCTTGAAGTCGCTGTATAAGAGGTAATTGCAGAGCCTCCGTTACTTGACGGAGCTGTAAATGAAACTGCAACTTGTTCATCACCTGATGCAACTCCTGTAATTGTGGGAGAAGAGGGAGCACCCAATGGTGTTAGTGAACTTGAAGCAGCACTTGCTGCACTTGTACCTATGGTATTGGTAGCGGTAACCGTAAATGTATACCCAGTACCATTGGTCAAACCTGTTACTATGATAGTACCATCTCCTGATTGAGCTACTGTACCTGTTAAACCTCCCGGGCTTGAAGTTGCTGTATAAGAGGTTATTGCAGAGCCTCCATTACTTGATGGAGCTGTAAATGAAACTGTAACTTGTTCATCACCTGATGCAACTCCTGTAATTGTAGGATCGCCAGGTGCAGTTCGTGCCTGAGTTAATGAAAGTTCTTTCCAATCAGTACCATTGTAAAACAAAAATGTTCCTCCAACAAAATC